>Ga0183101_1000067_pt17 | contig 34996 bp, 27 predicted proteins | sample Biomet3_FD_127790 | JGI IMG/M metagenome (GOLD analysis project Ga0183101, IMG submission 127790) | Microbial communities from bioreactor (seeded with sewage sludge) at LBNL, California, USA - Biofuel metagenome 3 | ecosystem: Engineered > Bioreactor > Anaerobic > Unclassified ... | reverse complement strand
AGCATTTCAAGACAGCCATCTACTTCTTCTGTGGCGGTCTAAACCTCTACCCGGCCAGTTCCTGACAGGGGTTACCCACGGAAAACCCGGAAGAACCAAAATCTTAATGGATTGCGAGCTGCAACGCCATATTCCAAGAATGATGCCCAGCACCATACCGAATGCGACAACCCCGAGATATCCTCCATTGAGGTATGCCTCTCCCACAAAGGCTGGGCGTAACCCCCCATATGTTGGTGCGATAGGCGTATTCTGCCCTAGATATAAAATTTCAAGGGCATAGCGCCCAAACCCCCAGGTTTCTCTGAAAGGAAAGATTGAGCTCGGGATAAACGACAGAGCCGCAGCTAGATAGGTCTTGCCATATGCAAACGGTACATCATAAGTGTGGGCAGCTTGTAGGAGTAGGACTCCATCGGGTATCTCAGGAAAAACTGTGACGAACGAGATTATTCTGTCTATATTCCGATACCAAGTAAACAAGCAGAACACTGAGAGGGTTATCGCGCCAATAAGCATGCCTCCTATGACTTTCTTTCTTTTTGACAGGCAAAAGAAAATGCGAATCATTAGAAAAAGAAATAATACTGAAATATCCCCTCTATTGCCACTTGCAATCATACACAAGGACGCAAGAACAACGCTAAATATGGAAACAAACAATTCTAATTTTTTTATGCGAACGTTAAACATCGCAATGATATATAGGGAGGTGACTAGTGAAAGAGAAGAAAACACCCTGAAGGAAAAGCGAAAAAGGTTGTTTGTAAATGGGCCGTTAAAATGTTGGTATCGCGCAAATTCAGGGTTACTGGACAGAATAGGGATGGAACGAAACCAAAGATAAATACAGCAGATAACTATGCCAGAGCATATACTTACAGCATAGATTCCATATTTATGAGTACGCGGAGCGATATGTTCCGGTGACACAACTCGGCATATCTGCGCTATTGGCAGACGAAGCGGCTGCATGACAACCGAAGACAGCATTCCAAGCCGCAAAGCTGAATACCCTGCCAGGAAAATGAAAACGAATTTTGCTGAAGAGGGTGTCACGCTTTGAAATGGTAACCACACGCCCAACGTACAGGCCAGCAGCCATGCAGCGGAAATGAAGGATGGCCAATTTTCTTCAATAAAACACCACCTGTATCCCGTCGAACACAATTCAAGCCATAATAAATATAATGCCACATAAACAAAAAAAGTAACACCATCCTGTGTAGCGGCCATCACTGTAAGAATGACTGTCAATATAGCCCAAAAGCAAGCTGCCAATTTAGGGGATGCGGAAAGATTACTAGAAGATGCCTCTTTTTTAAATTCTTTCATAGGGGATGCTCAATTAATAGGGGTGAATTGAAAAATAATTGCTCACTGAAATGGCGGCGGACTCGTTTGCTGTGAGTGATTCGGCAAACTTTTTAGTTTGCAAGCTTTTGCGTCATCATTTCAATGGCTCCCTGCATTTTTTCCAGTGCATCAGTAAGACGTTTTTTATCTTCATGTGTTAAGTCTTTTTTGTTTTTTAAGAGCAAATTTCCGTGTGAAGCTTGGTGGTCTTCCGTAAGCTTGTTAATCTTTGACCTTACCCCACTGCGTATACCAACGGCAAAGATCGGCAACGCGAACGCCAGCCTCGGCTTGCCGCAAGATCCCAATAATATGTTCTTCGGTGAACCTGCAACGTTTCATTCTTGTGCTCCTATGTCAGGAACACAAACTTTTCAATGGCATACTTTTCGGGGGGAAGGTCAGGTGACATTACCTAGGCTCTTTTGGGTAGCCGGGTCAGCCCCTGAATCAAAAGATTTTTGAGCGGGTTGAAGCATGGCGTAATCGGCCACTTGAGCCAAAGTCACCGTATGTTTTTGTGGATGGAATATGGCTGAACGCTCTTGTTGGGGCGGTGAAGTTCAAAACGTATCCGTGCTCGTAGCCATATGCGTGAGTGCCAGCGGCTTCCGTTTTTTCGTATTATGATTTTCCCGTGGCCCACTAGCGGCACATTCGGACGAACAATCCGCTTGAGCGTTTGAACCGTGAAATACGCCGCTGAACCAGAGTTGTGGGCAGCTTTCCGGATGGTCACGCCGCCCTGATGTTGGTGGCTGCCCGCCTGCGCTATGTGGCAGGCCAAAAGTGGGGGCTCGCAACGGTATATGAACATGAACCAAGAAATATTGGCTTAAAATTTGAGCCTTCGCGGCTCGATACGAAACCATGCTTCACCGACTGGCTGCTGCAAAATGTGCGAAGAATTCTGGACACTACCCCAGCGGCCAAACTGACTCTTCAATTGCTGCACTGGTGAATGTTAAAAATACAGTAGGTTGATAACGTAAAATATTGTGCCACTACCTACAAAAAACCGGCGTGGATATTTCGCGCCGGTTTTTACACTGCATCTTCCGGGTAACGCCGTGTTGCCCGTTGCGCTGCGCAACGGGCAAAGTCGGCAATACCGGTATTCAGCCCGTTATTACATGGCCGCCTTGTACACGGCAGCCACGTCCGCATCGGTCATGGTACGGGGATTGGTAAAGCAGCAGACATCCTTTTGGGCATTGGCGGTCATAGTGGGAATGTCGGCTTCGCGCACGTCCTTGCCGTACTTTTTGCCCAGGGCAACCAGGCCCTCGGGAATGCCCACGTCCCTGGACAGAATGTTGATGGCGGTAATGGCCTTGCGCGAGGCTTCATCGGCGCTGATGCCCTGCGTCAGCTCGCCCAGTAGCTGAGCAACGCGGCCAAAGCGGCGCCGGCTGGAAATGCGATTGTATTCGCACACATGCGGCAGCAGAATGGCGTTGCATTCGCCGTGGGGCAGGTCATAAAACCCCCCAAGCTGGTGCGCCATGGCATGCACATACCCCAGGCTTGCGTTGTTGAAGGCCATGCCGGCCAGATACTGCGCGTAACACATGCCCTCGCGGGCTTCTTTGTCCCGGCCGTTGGCCACTGCACGACGCAGATAACGGTTGACGTATTCCATGGATTTTTCAGCGCAGGCGTCGGTCATGGGGGTCGCCGCAATGGAAACATAGGCCTCCACGGCATGGGTCAGCGCGTCCATGCCCGTAGCGGCGGTCAGTGCCGGGGGCATGCCCATCATCAGCAACGGGTCGTCAATGGCCACGCTGGGGGTACAGCGCCAGTCGCCAATTGCCATTTTGACCTTGCGGGAAGTGTCGGTGATGACGCAAAAACGGGTCATTTCCGAAGCCGTGCCCGCCGTGGTGTTGACAGCTACATACGGCGGGAAGGGATTTTTGGACTTGTCCACGCCTTCATAATCATGAATTTTGCCGCCGTTGCTTGCAAGAAAACCCACGCCTTTGCCGCAGTCGTGCGAACTGCCGCCGCCAAGCGTAATAATGCTGTCGCATTTTTCTTTTTTATATACGCCAAAGGCCTCAACAACGTTGTTGTCGGTGGGGTTGGGGACAGTCTTGTCATATATGGCGTACTTCATTTTTGCAGCATCAAGGATGTCGGTGATCTGCCTGAGTATACCGGCGTTGACAATGCCTGGGTCGGTAACAAGCAAGGGCTTGACGCCGCCAATGTTTTTCAGGCGATCAGGAATTTCTTTGGAACACCCCTCGCCGACGAGAGTGACGTTGGGAATAAAAAATGAGGTGATCTGTCCCATATGCATCCTCTTAAGCTCCGTACTCATTCGTGACTCCTTTTGTTATACATGACTACTATAGTGTAAATTGTCATGTATGGATTAAGGTATGTTCTGTGAACAAAAGTATACTACGTCGATTGACATATCAAGAAAATAGCAACAATTACTCAATTCGCTATTCTTATTTTTTTACATAACGTATTATTTTCTGTTCATTTTTAAATTTACACCTATTTTTTTTACATTTTTGATAATATCTTGATTGATTGAACAACAAATTTTTTTTGCAACTACGATGTGATATATTGCACAAACATTCCTTTTTCCTGAGAGCGCGGCACGCAACTGAGGTGGTCGCGGAAAATTGGACAGCCTGTTGAGCTGTAGTTCGCAACAAAGGAGGACTGTTTTCGATGTCAAAGAGATGGAATTTTTCAGCGGAGTTCAAGGCGAAAGTAGCTCTAGATGCTGTGTCCGGCGAGTTAACTTTGGCAGAACTGGCCTTGGTCGGCGGTAAAAAAACTTAACCGCGACAGTCCCTTGAGACGTGGTTTGAGTGGTCTCGCGTATCTGTATGTCGGCAGCATGCGCCCGCACACTCCAGGCAAGTAAAACGGCCAGGCAAGACCAGCAAAAATTTTGGCGCTGTGCAATTGCAGCTCGTGGATAAAAGGAAAATCATCGGGTTTATAGCCAGGTGACTCCCATCAGGCGCGCAGCACAAGGCAGGCAGGTTGGGCCTGGATCCAGGCATGCCCTTGCGAGGCGCAGCGCGGCTTGACTGTCAGGCGTTGGGCCTACCTGTTTGCAAAATTCTGCGGGCAGTATCGCGCAGAGCGCGCATAACGCCGTCTGCACGTTACCGCTGCATACCCCCCCCCGCGCCGCCTCCCTGCCGCATCTGGTGCGTGTACTATCCCGTGTTTCCGGGTATTTTGCAGGCCCGTTGCGTCAGTTTCGTCGCTGGGGTAATGATACGCTTCTGCGGGGGCGTAGCGGCGGGCGTTTTAGCGCGTGGCGCAGCCCCCAGCGGATCGCACAGACAGCATCCGCAGGGTAACGGCCCTCAGCGGACTCATATCAAGAGATGGAGAATATTTTGGCATTTTTGAGCATGCAGGGTGTAACCCTGAACCTCGGCGGCAAGCCGCTGCTGGACGCGGCGGATCTATCGGTTGAAGTCGGCGACAGGCTCTGTCTGGTGGGCCGCAACGGCGCGGGAAAATCTTCGCTGCTGGCGTTGCTGGGCGGGCAAATGCCGCCCAATTCGGGCCTGATCATCCATCCGGGAACCCCCATCGGCCAGATGCCCCAGGATGTGCCCGAGCGCTGGCGCGGCACGGTATTTTCCCTTGTGGCCGAGGTGCTGGGCGAGGAGGGCAAAGCCCTTGCCGCCGCCCATGCAGGGTCGGAGCAGGGCATGGAGCTGACCAGCGGCTGGGAGCGTTACGGCGATGTGCTCGCCGTTATCAACCATCTGGGGCTGGACCCTGACGCCGATTTCACCTCGCTCTCGGGCGGCACCAAACGACGGGTGGCGCTGGCGCGGGCGCTCATATGCTCTGAAGACCTCATCCTCGACGAGCCCACCAACCATCTGGATATAGCCACCATCACCTGGCTGGAAGATTTTTTGCTGCGCAAGGCCCGCACGCTGATTTTTGTCAGCCACGACCGGGCCTTTGCCAGGCGTCTTGCCACTCGTGTGGTCGAGATCGACCGGGGCAAGCTGCACAATTATTCCTGCGGCTTTGACCGTTACCCCGAGCGGCGCGAGGAACGCCTTGCCGCCGAGGAACGCGCCTTTGCCCTGCAGGATAAAAAGCTGGCGCAGGAAGAAGTGTGGATACGCCAGGGCATCAAGGCCCGGCGCACGCGCAACATGGGCCGGGTGCGCGCCCTGGTGGCCCTGCGGGCAGAGCGCGCCGCGCGGCGCGACAAACAGGGCAATGTACGTATGGCCGCGCAGGAGGCCGGGCGCTCGGGCAAACTGGTTATTGAGGCCGATGCCATTACGGTTGGGTATCCCGGCAAGCCGCCGCTTATCAGCAATTTTTCCACCATTATCCAGCGCGGCGACCGCGTGGGCCTCATAGGCGAAAACGGCACCGGCAAAACTTCGCTTCTGCGCGTGCTGCTGGGCGAGCAGCAGCCCATCGAAGGCACGGTGCGTCTGGGCACAAACCTCGAAGTCAGCTATTTTGACCAGCTGCGCCAAACCCTCGACCCTGAAGAAAGCGTCATGCACAGCGTAGCCGAGGGTAACGATGTGGTCACCGTTGGCGGCAACACCCGCCATGTTGCCGGGTACCTTCAGGATTTTCTCTTTACCCCGGACCGTCTCCGTTTGCCTACCAAGGTGTTGTCCGGCGGCGAGCGCAACAGGCTACTGCTGGCCAAGCTGTTTACACGGCCCTCGAACGTGCTGGTGCTGGACGAACCCACCAACGATCTGGATGCGGAGACCCTCGAACTGCTGGAAGAACTGCTGTCAGACTATGCGGGGACGGTTATTGTGGTCAGCCACGACCGCAGTTTTTTGGACAACCTTGTGACCAGCGTGATAGCCCTTGAGGGCGACGGTATGGCGCACGAATACGTCGGAGCCTACACAGACTGGCTGCGCCAGCGGGCCACGCCAGCGTCAGAGCGCAAGGCGGAAGAAAAGCCCGTCAGGCAAAATCCGCGCCCCGTCGCAGACAAACCCCGCAGACGCAGCTTCAAGGAGCAGCGGGAGTTTGAACAGCTGGGCAAGGAACTGGAGGCCTTGCCGGAACGGCTGGACGCCCTGGAGCAGGAGCAGAAAAATCTTGAGGCCGCCCTTGCCGACCCGGAGCTTTTTGCCAGAGATCCTGAAGCGTTTAGCCGCACAACTGACCGTCTTGTGGCGCTGGAGGGCGAGCAAACCGAGCTGTTGCAGCGCTGGGAGAGTGTGGAGCAACGCCTGCAGGATCTGGGTGAGCTTGCCGGCTAGGGGCGAGAGCTTTTATTGCCGCTACGGCGGCGCGATGAGGAGCGGACCCCTATGGCGTCCGCTCCTCTTTTTTGGCAGGTTGATTTTGTTTGTCACGGAAAATATTTTTGCGGGTAATAATGGAAAATCCCAATCATCCGTTAAGTATTTGAGAGGTAGGGCTTGCCAGCAGCGCGCGGCGTATCCGGGGGGCGGCAACGGGAGGTCGGTAACCCTGCGGCGGCATGTGCAGTGTACAAAGCCGAGGGCCAGTCAGGGGGCACGCCCTCTGACTCAAGGCCTGGGGCAACCAGCAGGCGTAGACCAGTAGATTTTATGCGTTCAAAGAAAGAATGATTTTTAGCCACTGCAACGCTGTTCGGAATGTTTCAGGCCTGGCGCGGCGCCGGGTATGGAAAGACGCAGATGGGGAGTGGCGCATCTGAGCACACTATGGGAGTGAGCATGTCCATCGAAGCAGGAACAAGCCTTAAGATCCGTTTGTTCGCCTCAGCTGCCGTACTGATGTGCGGAGGCGCGGCATCATTCACCTACGGCGTTATTTCAGATGCCTCCTTGCTGGTGCATGGCGCACTGTTCTGCATTGCGGCATTGGCGGGCGCGTTTCTATTGTGGACAGTCTACAGTCAGTTGCTGCTGCCCTTGCGCACCATTCGCAATTATGCGCGGGATGTGGCGGCGGGCGGCGCAGCGGCCTGCCCGCGCGACGCCATGCCCAAGGAATATTCCGACCTGCGCGACAGCATCTGCTCCATGGTCGCAACCCTGGCGCAGGCCCTTGCCGATGCCCGTCGCAAGGGCGACGAGGCAGAGCGGCTCGCCGCCGACAGCAATCAGGCTTTGCAGGAAAGCCGGGCGGCGGAATCCCAGATCAGGCAGCTGCTCAACGACATGAATGTTGCCTCGCAAAAAGCGGCAACGGCCTCGGCCAGCATCTTTGCGGGCATTCGCGAGCTTGGCCAGAACATGGAAAGTGTGGACCACGACGTGGTGCTGCAGCGCGAGCGTATGCAGGAGGCCTCGCAGGCCGTTGAGCAGATCAATAACTCCATCCAGAACATCGCGCTCAATACGGGCAAGGCCGCTGAAGATGCGGAAATGGCCCGGCAGGGCGCTCTTGCTGGCGCGCTGGGAGTGCGGGGCGCTGTGACTTCCATCGAACAGGTCAAGGGGCGTATTCTGTCGCTCAAAGAGACCATGGCCAGCCTGGGTCAGCAGGCCGAGGGCATCGGGGCGGTGCTGGGGGTCATTACTGATATTGCCGACCAGACCAACCTGCTGGCGCTTAATGCTGCCATTGAGGCCGCCCGTGCGGGTGAGGCCGGGCGAGGCTTTGCCGTAGTTGCCGACGAGGTGCGCAAACTGGCAGAAAAAACCATGAACGCCACTCGCGAGGTTGGCGAGTCGTTGCGCAGCATTCAGGCCAAGGCCCGCGAAAATGTGCAGGCTGTTGACGCCGCCGCTCAGGATATCGTCAGTAGTGCGGGCACGGCCGAACAGGCCGCCGAAGATGTTAACCGTATCGCTGAATTTGTGCAGCAGGCCGCCAACGAGGTCTCCGCTATCGCCGAAGCCAGCAATGCGCAAACCGCCGCCAGCGAGCAGGTGCGCCGCGGCGTCACAGAAGTCAACGCAGTTGCGACGGAAACAGCCGATCACGTCAATCGCTCCATCCATGTGCTGGTGGAGATATCGGGCCAGGCGGAAGAGCTGGACGCCATTATCGGGGCCATGGGCAAGGGCCGGTTGGGCGGCGTGGTCGATTCCGACCAGCTCATAAGCTGGACGGATGAGCTCTCTGTGGGCGTTGCGGTCATTGACGAGCAGCACAAGGGGCTTGTGACGCTGATTAACGAACTTAATGCGGCCATGCGGCAGCGCCGGTCTGATGCCGTGCTGGCAGGCGTGCTCGACAGGCTGAAGCAGTACACCGTAAAGCATTTTGCCACTGAAGAAGAATTTTTTGACCGCTTTGGCTATCCTGACGCCCCCGCCCACAAAAAAGCCCACCGAGAGCTGGTGGAAAAAGTGCTGGCCTTTGAAAAAGAACTCAAATCAGGCCGTGCCAAGGTCACCATGGAGATCATGCGCTTTCTGAAAGACTGGCTGGTGGGGCACATCATGGGCACAGACAAACGCTACGGTCCCTTCCTGAACAGCAAGGGCGTGCGTTAGGGGCGCTGTTGCTGGTCGTGCGACCAGAGGCCCCGCCTGCACCGCTGCAGCATGCAAAAGAGCTGGACCCCATTGGGGTCCAGCTCTTTTGCGTTGCCGTGCAACCGCGAGGGCAGGGCGGATCAGGCCGCGTCGTCGTTTTCGTCGTCCAGGATCAGATACCGGTCGTTGGGCTTGAGCACAACGGCGCGGGCGCGGGCCTTGCGCTTTGCGTGGTACAGCGCCCTGTCGGCCCGTTCAAAAAGCTGCTCAATGGTGCGGATCTGCGGCGACAGGTTGTCGAGCACGGATATGCCCGCGCTTACCGTGATGTGAAGATTGTTTTTTTCAACATTGCCTTCAGTATCGCGGATCAGAAGGTTGAAATTTTTGATGGCGTTGCAAAAGCGGTTGATGACGCCCCCCAGCGCATGCGCGTTGGGCCCGGAAATAACCATGGCAAATTCGTCGCCACCAAAGCGGGCGGCCATGGCCTCGGTCTCACGCCCCAATTCTTCTCTGGCCCGTTTGAGGTGCACGCCCACAACCTTCAGCACCTGGTCGCCGATGAGGTGCCCGTAGGTGTCGTTAAATGACTTGAAGTGGTCAATGTCAAACAGGGCCAGCGCAATGGGATGCCTCTCGCTTTGCCAGCGCGCGTCGGCGTTTTTCATGAACATGTCAAGGCTCAGGCGGTTGGCAAGCTCTGTCAGTGGGTCAATGAAGGCGAGATTTTCAAGATTGCAGATGTCCTCCTCAAAAAGGACCTTAACCCGGCGAAAGGCCGACTGAAGCTTTTCAAGGACCTCGGTGCTGTTGGCATTTTCAGCAACAATAGAGAGGCTCTCTGTTTCAAGGTGGGCGATGTCGCCGTAGCGGGAAGAAAGCTTGTTGAAAAACTGGTTGATGACGGAAGAGGTCTCGTGAACCATGCTGTTAAGCTGGTTTACGAGGGGCTTGCTGAATATTTCACTGCATTTGCGGATTGTAGAAACAAGCTGATCTTCAGTATACTGCTTGTTTTTTAAAATTTCTGCCATCTGTGATAGAATGGCAATTTTTTGATCTTCATCAAGGTAATGATAGTCGTTCATTTCCCTGAAAAAAAGTAAAAGAGAGCGCCAGCGGGTTTCTGGTGGAACACCTGCCTTGTCAAACATCTCAAAGAGATTCAGGTAGGTGCTAGTGCAATGCGCTGAGGCTGTTGTGGATTTCGGCATGGCTGCGCTTGTTTGTATGGATGAAAATATGTGGAAGGAGCGCGGAATAGCCGCCCCGTCTTTTTTAATTCTGTGTGTAGTAACTTCTGTGCAACACCATGTCAAAGATTGTAATAATAGGTTTTCAGAAAATTAATTATCGGCGCTACGTATGTATCCTCGATGGTATTTTTAAACTGGCCGTTTTTTAACGTAAAAGGCGGCGACATTATATGCCGCCGCCTTTTGCATCGCGCATTGTTGCACTGCCGGTTATGGGCGGCAACATTGAATAACTGCTGAAAAAATCTGTCAGGGTTTGCCATAGCCCCCCGGCAGGCGGGGAGCAGGGGTCGCCGTCTGGGGCAGGGCCTGGTCAAATGACTGCACATGGGCGCGGGGCGCGTCCGCTGGCGCGGCATTGGGCTGGCCCGCAGGCGCAGCAGGACGCATGGCGCTGCGGCCATATGCCGCCTGAGCATGCGCACGGGGCACTGCGGTCACTGCCGGTTGAATGATGGGTTGGGCGGTTTTGGTCACCGAGCCAATGGGCTGCATGCGGGTGGCTATATCGTTTGCCGCCTTGCGGGCCTCGGGGGTTTCAATAATCTGGGCGTACGCGCCCCGCAGGCCGGAGAGAATGGATTCGACGCTGTTCAGCGAGTCCAGATCCATCTTGAGGTTGGCCCGCAGCAACCGCGCAGTGCAGAGCAGGTAAAGGTTGTTGAGGTTAACAGCCAGGCTGCCGCCCTTGTCCATGTTCAACGACGCGGCAAGCTCGTTGATAATATCGATGACCTTGGAAATAAGGATGCCTTTTCCCGCATAGTCATTGGCAAGCATCTTGGTGCGCGCCTGCTGGATAAACTGGAGCGCGCCGTCGTAGAGCATGAGCAAAAGCTGCCCCTGATCCGTTGTGCCTACCTTGGTCTGAAAATATGCTTGCGCCGCTTTATTCATATATTGTCCTTATGACGGTGTTCGTTGGCGTGTGCTGCTGGTTGCTGATTTAACTGCTGCTAGTGGAGCTCTTCATGCTTGCGATCTGCGATGTCAGCTGATCTTTTTGCGTATTGTACTGCTTGAGGAGGGTTTCCAGATTGGCAAAATACGCCTTTTGCCGTGTTTCCCATTGGTCAAGGCGCGTCTGCTCCTGGGTAATTTTTTTGTCGATGTTGTCCATGATGGACTGATAGTTGTTCTTTAGAACCATCAGGGCGCCGTTTTGCGATTTAAGCGCAATGGCTGCCGCATTCTGGTCGTCCGTGCCGGTGGCGGTTACGTTTACATCCGTGTAGGTCAGCTCGCCCTTGAGAAAGGTGCTGACCGTCTGCACCAGGCCTTCCTTGATGCGGATCTGCCCGGAGTGGTCGCCAGCCGAGAGGTTGTCTATCTGCAGCGACAGGCCTCGTGCGTCGCCGGTGGCGACGCTGTAATAGTAGCCGGGCTGGCTGGTGTCGCGCGTGGCTTCCACGCCGCCCACCATAACTTTGGTTATGTTGCCCGATGCGTCCACCGAGTAGTTCACATCATATGTGCCGCCCTTGGTAATGCCAGAAATGTGGCTGCCATAGCGAAAGTCGGCGCTTGTGCTCGCACCCGTGCCGGAGGAGCAGAAAAAATCCACCACATCCGACAGGTGGTTGTTGATCATGTTCTCGTAATTGCTCTGATCCATCTGCTGCAGTTCGGCAATGCCGGAAGACGGAGCAATTTGCAAGAGACCGTAATTGGTGCTGGTCTGGTCGGTTTCAACTTTGATGCCCATGTTGGCCAGGTTGGCCAGCACGTCGCCCGACAGCACATCGCTGGCGGTTGTGCGGCTGGTAAAACCAGGAGGCGCGCTGTTGAGCATGGAGGTAAAGCGCGATTTGAACAGCTGCACGCCGTAGTTGCCCTGCAGCAGGCCGCCTTTTTCGGTGGTGAGCTGCGAGGTGCTGTAGTTGTCGCTGGTCGTTTTTTTGGGGTCGTTGGTGGTGACCGCCTTGTCAGGATCGTACTTGCTGGATTCGTTGATGGTCATCAGGATGGAGTTGACCGAATCCAGAAAGCTCTGGATGGACTTTTCCACCGAGGTGATGTCCGTGCTGACCGAAAGCGTGGCGCTGCCCTTGTCCTGGATGGTAAAGACCACGCCCGTAAGGACGTCGCTGACGCTGTTGGTGGCGGACTCCATCTCCACCGGCCAGTTGTCCACAGTATATTTGGCGTTGGCCGCGCTGCGGATGTTCCAGTTGGAGGAGCTGGTAACCTGCCCGTCAATGTTCGGCCCGCTGAAAGTATCGATATTGTTGAGCTTGAGGTAATAATTGCCCGTGGTGGGCAGCGTGCCTGTCTGCAGGTCGATGGTTGTCGTGCCGTCGGCGCTCACCAGCGAGCCGGTGAGGCCCTTGTTTTTGATGGCCGTGAGGATGTCGGTCATGCTGGACCCGCCCGCCAGCGTGATCGTTTGCGGAGTTGTGCTGGAGTTGGTCGTGTAGGTGTAGACCAGGTTTGGCGGCGTCTCCAGCGCATCGGTGGCCGTCATGTTGGTGATGGTGGTCGAGGCGTTTGTTTTGACGGTGACTGCATCCATGCCACCGCCAGAGCCGCCGGCGCTCATGTAAAAACGTTCGGTATTCGACAGGGTAACTGTATTGCCGCTGGCAGCGCCGTAGCTTGAGAGCTTGGTCAACAGATCCTGATAGGTTTTGTCCTGGGTAAGGCTGAAGCTCTGGGTGCTCCCGTTATGGTCTACGATGGTGTAGGTATAGCTTTTTGAGCTGTCGGCGCTGGTTCCGCCAAGCTTTTGGCTGAGCTTGGCGCTGTCAAAGGTAACGTCAGTACTGGCGGTATAGCTTTGCGTGCCGGCGTTGCCCACGACCTTGGTGCCCATCATGGAGGCATCCGAGGTAACCGTGGAGGTTATTTTGCCAGAGTCGCTGCTGCTGTCGGCAAAGGTGAATGTCGCGCCGTTGACGTTGGAAAGGTTCAGGTCCCACCCGCCGCTGCTGTTATAGGTCATTTCGGCCGAGCTAGCCCCGGAGGCCTGCGCAATCTGCAGCGCGGCTTCCTTCATGGTGGTTCCGGCCTTGACTGTCAGCGTGCGTGTGCCGGTGGTTGCTCCGTCGTTCATGTTGAGCACCACGGTCATATCTGCGGCAAGAGTCGTTGTGGTCGGCGACGAACCCACCGTAAATTTGGTGACCGGAGTGCTGAAGGTGGTCTGCTTGTCCGCGTCGCGGCGGTATACGGCCTTGACGTCGGTAAGCTGCAGATTGCCCGAACTGTCGACGCTGGCAATGCTGCGCCCCACCTGTGAATTAATGGCCGACGCAAGGTCGCTGTTGGTTTTGTTGCCGGCGATCTTGACCGAAAACGTGTTGCCGTCCTCCATGATGAGGTCGTAGGCAAAATTTGTGGGATCGGTAACGGAGCTGGACATGTCCAGCACGTTGTTGGATTTCCAGGTGGATGTAGCCCCTGTGGAGTTCATGCCCACGAGGTTTGAGCTGTGGATGACGAGCCCGTTGGCCGCGCCTGTGCTTTTGCCCGCAACCTGAAAGACATAGCCGGAGCTGGCCTGCACAATGCTGACCTTGACGCCGGGATTGTCGGCGGCGTTGTTGATCATGCTTGCAAAGGAGTCGAGCGTGGTATTTGCCGGAACGGCCACGCTGTATTCCTTGCCCGCATATTCGTATGAAAAAGTCTGCGACGCACCGGAGGTGTTGATGATGTCGGTCTTGCTGCTGAAAACGTGCCCGGTATTGGCCCATATGGCGTTGCTGGCCACCTGGGTCACGTTGATGGTGTGCTGCACGTCGTCGGCTGCAGCGTTCGCGACAGCGGAAATGATGTTGCTGTTGCTGCTGGTCACATTTTTGGTGACAAAGCTGTTTTTGTTGGCCAGGTTGGCCAGCACGCTGCTGGCGGTGCTGACCTGGGTTATAACCTTGCCAAAAGCGTCATAGCGCAGCTTCCAGTCGCTTTTCCAGGCCTCCAGCTGGTTGAGTTGCGTGGACTCAACCTTCTTGAGTTTGGCAAGCACTGTGTCAAAGTTCGCATCCGAACCACTCAGGTTGGATATGGCATTTGAACCGGATATGCTGACTCCCATAAGCGCCTCGCATGAAAGATGTGCAGCCCCTGCGCGATACTGTCGCGATCAGTGGGATCTGCCAGCCGCCGATGGTCTAAAAGCGGCAATAGATGCCGAAAATCTGGCGGACATAAAAATTTTTGCAAGATGCGTGCAAACCGGCGGACTGTCAAAATCACAATTTGGGGTAGCAAAAAAACATAAATAAATCGCACAATAGCGAGCGCCTTCATGCACTGCGTCGGTGTGCCGAGCGCTAAGGGGCGTGCGAACGCTTTTTGCTGTCCTGGGGGCAGTTTTTGCCCCCGCGCCGGGTGCAGGGCGGCTGACACCCTGTAATATCCTTAACGGAACACAGCAAAAAAAGTTTAGACAACCCGCCAGGCAATAGATGACGCGGAAGGGGAAACGTGGGGAGGCTGGCGGGCGTAGGCGAAACCCGCCAGGGTATTGTGTCGGAGCCTTGCGGCAGGTCAGACTGCCAGGCAATACGGCAGGCAATCGGGGGCAGGCAATCGGGGGCAGGCTGTATTGAGGCGGGCGGGCCTGCGACAGGCAGGTAACCTCCCCGCCCGCCGCAGCGCCAGCATGCTATTGCATAAATTCAGTCCAGCGGGCCAGCAGAGCGCGCAGGGCGTTGCCACGATGGCTGCGAGAGTTCTTTTCGTCCTTGGTCAGCTCCGCTGCGGTCTTTCCAATAAGTTTGTCAAAAAAAAGAGGGTCATAACCAAAGCCGTTGTCGCCTCGCCTGCTTTCAAGCAGCTGACCTTCCCAGGTGCCGCGCACGACCATCTCCTTGCCGTCGGGTCTGACGGCGGCCATGCAGCTGACAAAGCGGCAGCCGCGCTTGTCCGCAGGCACATTGGCCGTTTCGTGCAGCAGTTTGCGTATATTGCGGGCATCACGGCTTTCGCCGGGCTGGCTTTGCCAGTCGTCGGAATAGCGGGCGGAATAAACGCCGGGGGCCTTGGAGAGCGCGTCCACCTCAAGTCCGGAGTCGTCGGCAACGCTTACAAGGCCGGTCAGGGCCGCCACGGCCCGCGCCTTGATGAGGGCGTTTTCTTCAAAGGTGGTTCCGGTTTCTTCAATCTCGCCTATCTCGGGAAAGGACGAGAGGCCCAGAACCTCCACGCCAAACTCGGTCAGGGGGTCGGCCAGCTCGCGAACCTTGCCGGCGTTGTGGGTGGCCAGAACAATACGGAGAGCCTTGCTGTGCGACATGTGTGCATCCTTTATGGGTTTGAGCAAACAAGATAGCCGCTGCCCGCCCGCAGGTAAAGCTGGCGGAGGCTGTTTTGTGCCTTGTTAAAATCATAAGTTATACTGGCGTGTTACAATAATGGCCGCACCTCACGCTTTTCTTTTGCCGCATGCGGGAGTATAGTTTTCACCCATCATTCATCAGCGAGGAAATGAGCATGAAACTCATGGAAATATTTGACGTTCCCACCCAGGAAACCCGCATCCCCGTGCCTTATGTCATTGCCGAGGCTGGCGTAAACCACGAGGGCAGCATGGATATTGCCCGCCGGCTGGTTGACGAAGCCGCCGAGGGCGGCGCGGACGCCATCAAGTTTCAGACCTACAAGGCAGGAACCCTGGCCTCCAAGGATTCGCCCGCGTACTGGGACACATCCAAGGAGCCGACCTCCAGCCAGTACGAGCTGTTCAAGAAGCACGACTCGTTCTGGAAAAACGAATTTGAAGCGCTCAAAAAGTATTGCGACGCCGCAGGCATTGCCTTTATGTCCACGCCCTTTGACGTGGAGTCTGCGCATTTTCTTAACGATCTCATGGACGTGTTCAAGATTTCCTCGTCAGACATCACCAACAAGCCCTTTATCCGCATACTGTGCGATTTTAAAAAGCCCATCATTATGTCCACCGGCGCGGCCCATTTGCATGAAATCGCCGAAGCTGTTGAGTGGATTGAAGAAAAAGGCAACAAGCTGGCCCTGCTGCACTGCGTGCTCAACTATCCCACTGCCGATGAAAACGCTGCCCTGGGTATGATACCCGCGCTCAAGCGGCATTTTCCGCAGCACGCCATCGGCTACTCCGACCACACCCTGCCCAAGGACATGCACATACTGGAAACCGCGACCCTGCTTGGTGCGCGTATTCTTGAAAAGCATTTTTCGCACGACAAAACCCTGCCCGGCAACGACCATTACCACGCCATGGACAAGGAAGACCTCAAGCATTTTTACAAAAGGCTCCGCGCAACCCTTGCCAGCGTTGGCGACATGGAGCTGCGCGCCCTGCCTGAAGAAGAACCCGCCCGCCAGCACGCCCGTCGCTCGCTGGTGACGGCCCGCGCCGTACCCGCCGGTCAGCCCCTTACTGCGGCCGACCTAACCTGGAAGCGCCCTGCGCACGGCATTTCACCCCGCAATTACGACGAGGTGCTGGGCATGCGCGCCCGCCGTGATCTGGCCGAAGACACCGTGCTTTCCTGGGCCGACCTCGACAGGGCCTGATCATGAGCAACGGGCGCGTAACCCTTGTTCTTGGGCGCATGCCCCTCAAGGCCGACCCCGCGCTTTTTCGCGCGGCCGGGCCTTGGTGTTTTGCCGAGCAGGAGGAGTTTTTTCCCGACTGGGACAAAACCTTTACCTTTGCTCCCGAACCGCTGGTGGACTTTGATTTGCAGTTGCGGGCCTGCAGGGAGGTCAAGGCCCTCTGCGCGGACATTCTGCCCCACATCGCAGACCGTCTGTGCCCGCATGCCCGCACCCTGCCCGCCGCTTACTGGGAAACCCTGCTGACGCCATGGGCCATGAACGTCGCCAAGCAGGTGGTGGAGCGCTGGTGGCGGGTCAAGGCCATGGTGCAGAGCTGGGGGCAGGAGCCCCTGCACGTGCCCCTGCTGCCGAGGAACTGCTCCCTTACCTTTGCCACCGGGCCGGATTTTGTCCTGCACGGGGCACTGGGCCATTCATACAACCACTGGCTGTTTTCGCGCCTGCTGGAAGAGGTTTTTCCCGCTGCCTGGAGCATGGAGTACCTGCCTGCCGTGCAGAAAAGTTATGGTGAGCAGGAGTCGCTCTCCGGCAAGGAAAAACTGCGCGAAGTGCTGCGCAACCTGATGCTGCGCCTGCCTTGCCCGCGTCTTAAGGGTATGAGCATCGGGCAGAGTCTGCGCTTTTCGCTGGCCTTGCTGCACCGCAGCAAGGGGCCTGACAGGTCTCGTCCGCAGGTGGAGTACAGCAGCGCCGTCACGGGCATAGCCGCCGATTTTCCGGATAACTTTGCGCGCACCCTTGTGACCCTGTTTATGGCCTCGCTGCCGCAATTGCTGGCCAACCAGATTCACCCCGCAAGGTTAACGCCTGATCCGCTGGGGCCGCGTCTGCGCGTGGCCAGCGTGATGGCTTACGAAGATGCCGATTACCGGCAGTCGCTGGCCAGGTGGCGCGGTCGGGGCAACCGCCTGATGTATGTGCAGCACGGCAGCGACTATGGACAGGTGCGTTGCGTGTCCGACGTCGAGATGGTGGAATACAGCCAGCACGCCTTTGGAACCTGGGGCTGGAAAGAGCACCAGGGCAGCGCGGGCAATTTTGTGCCCCTGCCGTACCCGCAGCTGGATGGTCTGGAAGGCCGCTGGCAGGGACAGCAGGGCGAAAACCTGCTGTTTGTGGGTACGGAAATGCCCGCATTTCCCTACCGGCTGGACGCGCACCCCTCGCCCTTGCAGGTAGTGGAATACCGCAAGGACAAAGGACGTTTTTTTGCGGCGCTGGGGCGCGATGTGCAGGCCTGTTCGCTGTACCGTCCCTACTTCCCCGTGCCCGGTTCGCTGCGCGATGCCGACTGGGTGCTGGAGCGCTTCCCTCTGGTGCGCATGGCCACAGGCATGCTGTCAAAGCACCTGTACGCCTGCCGTCTGCTGGTGCTTGACCATAACGGAACCACCCTGCTGGAATCGCTGGTGGCCAATATCCCCATGGTGCTGTTTTGGCGGCGCGAGGCATGGGCGCTTACGAGCGATGCCACAGCGCTGCTGGACATGCTGGCCCAGGCGGGTATATGGCACGAGACGCCCCAAAAAGCCGCCGCCAAGGCCGCCGAAGTCTGGAAGGACCCGCTGGCATGGTGGATGAGCGACAAAGTGCAGCAGGCGCGCCGGGCATACTGTGCGCAGCAGGCCCTGACCGTGCAGGGGGGCCCTAACCCTTACTGGCTGAAAATGCTGAAGAGTCTGTAACTCATGCAAGTTCGTGTTTTTTCGTTGTCGCTGTTGATGGCTGCGGTCTTTTGCTCGATGCTGCTTGTGGGTGGCATGGCTTGGGCGGACGACGCCTCCACCCTGCGCGATGCGCAGGCCGCCCTGGACAAGGCCGACTATGATCAGGCCGTGCGCATTCTCAAGCCGCTGGTGGACAGCGGCAATGCCGAGGCCCTCTACGTCATGGGGCGCCTGATTCTCGAAGGAAAGGGCGTAAAGAAAAACAACACCCGCGCGGCGGAATTCTTCCGCCTTGCTGCGGAAAAGGGCGATGTCAGCGCAATGAATTCGTGGGCCACCTCGCTGGTTACCGGCGACGGCGTGCCCCGCAATTTTCACGAGGCCGCACGCTGGTTCCGCAAGGCCGCCGATCAGGGGCTGGCCATGGCCCAGTTCAATCTGGGCTATCTCTATGCTTACGGCAAGGGGCTGCCCAAGGACGAAAGCGCCGCCATCGACTGGTACACTCGCGCGGCAAATCAGGGGCTGGCCTCGGCGCAGTATTCACTCGGCTGGACGTACATGAACGCCAAGGGCGAAAACCAGAGCGACACCAAGGCTGCCCACTGGTTTGAAAAGGCTGCGGAGCAGGACCACGCCAAGGCGCAGAACAACCTTGCCTACATGTACGCCGAGGGGCGCGGCTACGCCCAGGATCCGGCCAAGGCCGTGCAGTGGTACACTCGTGCAGCCGAACAGGGCTATGCCGAAGCGCAGTACAACCTCGGCTACATGTACGAACAGGGGCGGGGCATTGCCCAGGATTATACCCAGGCGGTGGACTGGTACCGCAAGGCTGCGGAGCAGAACGAAGCTGCCGCCCAGTACAGCCTTGGCCTCATGTACGAGCAGGGCACGGGCGTTCCGCGCAACCTGACCGAGGCCAACCGCTGGTACCAGCTGGCTGCCAAAAACGGCGACCCGGACGCCAAGGCCGCGTTGCGCAGCATGTCCACAAAGGCTCCTGCGTCGGCCAAGGCTGCCGCCAGCCCCACCAAGCAGACCCGCGAAAAAAAGAAGCAGTAACCGTCGGGGCTTTTTGCCCCGCATGCGGTTTGTCGGGCCGCCGGACATGCCTTGTTGGCGTGCCCGGCGGCTTTTGCTTTGCAGAGCCGCTGCGCCCGCCGCATGGATGCACTTTGTGGACATGCTGGCATAAAAAGACTGTTTATTGTCATTGCTGCCAGGGCGGGCATCTTTTACGCTGCCCGCATGAAGCAGAATCTTGTCATTTTTCTCTACCCCGGCATTGTCGCTCTGGACGTAACTGGCCCGCTGGAGGTGTTTGCGACGGCAACCCAACTGCTTAAGCTCGGCAACAGGCATAATGAGGGCTATACGCCGGTGTTTGCGGCCACCCGCTGCGGTTCCGTGCGTTCGGCTTCCGGTCTGGGCATGACAGCGGAGGTGACGCTCGGGAGCACTCGCCCCGACATCCTGTTGGTGCCAGGCGGCCCGGATGCGGAATCCGCCGCTGAAGACCCCCAGGTGAAGCGGCAGGTGCGCGCGGCGGCTGGGGCTCAGCCCATACCAGTACCGCCGCCATTTTTTCAGAGGGTAGCTGGTCTGCCGTTTATTGCCCCGGCAGGGCAAAAAACAGCGGCGCAATTCTGTGAGGGTTCTGAACTGCGCCGCTGAAGTGCTTGTGTGGTTGCGGGCAGGCTGCTAGCGCAAGCCGCTTTTTTTCTGAAAGGCAAGGATGGACAAAAATTCAAAGCCGATATTGGCGGCAAGATAGGCGGTCAGCTCGGCCTGATCAATGCCGGGCATGACCTCTACAATGTCAAACCCCACATAGTGCAGGTTTTTGAGCGCGCGCACTATGCTCAGCACCTCCCACGAGGTAAAACCGCCGACCTCGGGCGTGCCCGTGCCGGGGGCGTAAGCAGGGTCTACAAAATCAATGTCAAAGGTAAGGAACACCTTTGTGTCGCCTACCCTCTGCTTGATGGCTTCGACAACCGCGGGCAGGCCCATCTCGCGCATGGCGTGCGCGGGCAGCACCTTGAAACCCAGATCAGCGGCAATCTTGAAGTCGTCCGGGTCGTAGAGCGAGCCGCGCATGCCCAGCTGGATGGAGGTTGCGGGGTTTATGAGCCCTTCTTCAAGCGCGCGGCGAAAGGGCGTGCCGTGGTTGTAGGGCTGGCCAAACACGGATTCGTTCAGGTCCAGGTGCGAGTCAAAGTGCAGCAGGCTTACCTTGCCGTGCCGGGCGGCAACGGCGCGCAGCTCGGCAAGGGTGATGGCGTGGTCGCCGCCAAGGCCCAGCGGTACAACGTCTGCGTCAAGCAGGGGTTGCATGAACTGGGTGATGGCCTCGTAGGACTGCTCGATATATCCGGGTATGATATTGACGTCGCCAAAGTCGCCGCCAGCCAATTCGCCAAGAATATTGACCTCAAAGACGACGTTGTTGGGTTTGATCATGCTTGAGATGTGCCGGATGGCGGAGGGCCCGAAGCGCGACCCGGTGCGGTAGGAGCTGCCCGTGTCAAAAGGGATGCCAAAAACCGCAAAATCCATGCCCAGGGGGTCGTCCAGGCGCTGCATGCGCATAAAATTGCCGGTATTGCAAAATCGCGGGGATGAAGAAGCGCTGGGGGGCTGTTTGACAGACATATAAACCTCGATGGTTGGGCCGGTAAAACTCGGTCTGTTTGGTTTGTTCCGTAGTGCGGCGTGGAGGGTTGGCCTGGCGCGGGGGCGCGCCGGGCATGGACGCGGTCAGGCCGCGCAAACCCTGTATTGCACGTCCGAGGGCACGCAGTTTTTGCCGTTAATGGGCAAAATGTCCTGCGGGCAGGCGGACATGACCACCACGCAGTCAAAGTGCGCCTCAAACAGCACATGGTCGCCCGGCTTGCTCAGGGGCGGCAGCCAACGGGCTGTGTTGTCCACTATGGGGGTGTTCATCCACAGGTTCAGCGGGCAGGGGCAAAAATTCACGTTTATGCCCACATTGCGCAGGGCCGCGTACATGTTGTCCGTGCAGTTGGCGTGGTAGCCCTGCACACCAAGGCCCATGTAACGGTATATGTCGCAGGCGGCCATAAAGGTGTCGTGTGCGCCGTTGCTGGTGTCTTCGAGCATGGTGAGCACGGGGCGACGGTAGTTGGTCACCAGCCTGTCGCCGGGGCCGGGGACGCCCTTGTTGAGGTCCGGTCGCACATGCTGCATGGACATGTATTCAAGCGGGTTGCGCAGGTTAAAGGCCCAGGTGTCCACCACCTGCTCGCCGGTGATGTTGACGATTTCAATGCGTTCTCCGGCGCGTACAACGGCGGCGTCGCCGCAGCGTCCTGGTATGGTGATGTATTGGCTCATCCGATATTTTCTCCTGCTGCGGGTCAGGCGACCTGACCGTTGCGGTGCGTCCAGCTTTTTAAAAATGCCGCAAGCCGGGGGCTTTCGGGCGAATGAAAAAGTTTGTCGGGCGGCCCCTGCTCAACCACAGACCCGCCTTCCATAAACACGACCCGGTCGGCCACCTCGGCGGCAAAGCCCATCTCGTGGGTCACGATGAGCATGGTCATGCCGTCGCTGGCCAGGCTGCGCATAACCTGCAGCACATCGCCCACCAGTTCGGGGTCAAGGGCTGATGTCGGCTCGTCAAACAGCATGATGCGCGGCTCCATGGCAAGGGCACGGGCAATGGCTACCCGCTGCTGCTGCCCGCCGGAGAGCTTGGCCGGGTAACTGTGCGCCTTTTCCGCAAGGCCCACGCGTTCAAGGCATTCCATGCCCTTTTTTTCCGCCGTCGCGCGGGGCTTGCCCGCAACGGAAATGAGCGCCTCGGTGACGTTTTCCATTGCCGTCATGTGCGGCCACAGGTTGAAATGCTGAAAAACCATGCCCAGATCGCGCCTGCTGTCGCGGATGCGCGCCTCGCCAGCCCGGCGGCGGGTTCCGTTGTATTGCATCTCGTAGCCCATCAGCGCGCCTTCAACCAAAATCTCGCCTTCGTCGTAGACTTCCAGAAAATTTACGCAGCGCAGCAGGGTGCTCTTACCTGACCCCGAGGGGCCTATAAGACAGACGACCTCTCTGGGCATTACTTCCATATCTATGCCCTGAAGCACCTCATGTTGCCCATACCGCTTGCGCACATCGCTGATCTTGATGGCCGGGGTGATTGTTTCTTCCATGGGCGTATCCTCCTTTAGCGCGTCAGATGCCTGGTCAGGCGTGCTTCGGCCTTGCCGGACACGACGGCCACGGCCTCGGATATTATCCAGTAGAGCAGGGCCAGCAGGCAAAGCGGCATGACGATTTCAAAGCTGATGTTCATGATGCGGGTGGCTGTTTTGGTCAGCTCCGCCACCGTGATGATGGACAGCACGGCCGAATCCTTGATGAGCGTGATGATCTGGTTGACGGCGGGCGGCAGCACTATCTGCGCCATTTGCGGCAGCTCTATGCGCCACAGCCTGCGCCACGGGCGTATGCCCAGACAGTGGGCCGCCTCGCGTTGCCCCTCGGGGATGGATTCAAAACCGGCGCGGAAGATTTCGCAAAAATACGCCGCCGCGTACAAGGACATGCCCAGCATGCCCGCTGGCTCCGCATCCAGCACTATGCCGACGCGTGGGCCGCCGTAATAGAGCAGGTAAAGCTGGATGAGCAGCGGCGTTCCGCGGAAAAACTCGACATAGCAGGCCACGGGTCTGCGCAGCCATGGGCAGATGCGGCGGCCAAGCTCGGCGGCAAAGCCAAGAATCAGCCCACAGACAATGGCGACCATGCTTATGCGAATGGTAACCCACAGGGCCGCGGCAAAATCCGGTCCGTTTTCAGCCAAAAAACTCTGCCAGCGCAGCAAAAAGGTTGTGAGTGCATCCATCAGTGCTTCCCCTTGAGGCGCTCGCCCAGGCGGGAGATGATCAGGCACAGGGCCAGATAGATAATGGCGGCGGCAAGATACACTTCCACGGGTTTGTAGGTTGTGGATACAAGCTGCTCGCTGCGGCGCATGAGTTCGGTGACGCCGATAACGGATATGAGCGAGGAGTTTTTGAACAGGATGATAAACTCGTTGACGAGCTCCGGCCCGGTCAGCGAGAGCACCTGCGGCAGCTGAATGCGCGTGAGGATGCGCATGCGGCTCAGGCCCAGAGCCTTGGCGGCCTCAATCTGTCCTGCTGGTATGGAATTGAAACCGCCACGGTAGATCTCGGCCTGAAAGGCGCTGGTGTTGAGGCCAAGAGCCAGCACGGCGACCAGCAGCGAGGGAACTTCAATATTTACCGCAGAGGGCATGTAGAACAGCAAAAACAGGATCACCAGCACGGGTATGCCCCGCAAAAAGCTGATGTACAGCCCCGCCGCCCGCACCAGCGGCCAGTATTGCGATCTGCGCATCTGGCACACTGTGATGCCCAGGATAATGCCAAGCGATATCGCAGCCAGGGCCACAAAAACCGAAGTAATTGCGCCGTGGAGCAGCCCTGGCATTATGGAAAGGATAAATCCGACTTCGTTCATGGTAGCCTGCAGTGGGCGCGCCCACACTGTTGTCCGGTTTCAGCCGGTAGCGGCGCTTTGACGCCTACCCTGCACGGGTTGCTGCCTGCCTGAAGATAGTCTGTGATCAGCAAATCACGTGCCGTTGCAATTAATATGTTTTATTATGGATAATTAGACGATTTTCCCCGTTTTTTTGCGCAGGGGCGTAAAACAAAAATGTTTCAAACCTGGAAAATCGGGGCCCTGCAAAACATTTTTGTTTCACACCTGGCCGTTGCCGGGCATCTGCGTGCGCTTCCACGCGGCATGGGCCGCCAAAAAGGCAAATACCACCGATGCGCCAGCCAGGGCGGTAATGCCGGCCACATCCTTGTCGGGCAACACCTCGACCAGATCCATGCCCACGGTGCGGCACTTGCTGCAAATACCGCGCACCAGGGTCATGGCCTCGTAGGTGGTAAAGCCCTCCACCTCTGGCGTGCCGGTACCGGGGGCGTATGCCGCATCAAGAAAATCAATGTCAAAGCTCAAGAACACCGGGGCGTCGCCTATGCGCGCCAGCGCCTCGCGTATCACCGCCTGCAGGCCCATGGCGTGCGCCTCGTGCCCCATGATAATGCGCAGCCCTTGCTGGCGGGGCCAGTCGAGCGCCTCGCGGCTATAGAGCGGCCCGCGTATGCCGATCTGGGTAGAGTGCTGGGGGAGGATCAGGCCTTCTTTAAGCGCCCAGTAAAAGGGCGTGCCGTGGTTGTAAGGCTTGCCGTAATAGCTGGGTATGGTGTCGCTGTGCGCGTCAAAGTGCAGCAGAGCCACGGGCCCCATGGCCGCATGCACGGCGCGCAGGTTTGGCAGGCTTATGCTGTGGTCGCCGCCCAGAATGACTGGCAGGGTTTTTGCGGCAAAAAAAGGCGTCAGGCTGCTGGTGATGGCGGCAAAGCTGTCTTCCATGTAGCCGGGGATGGTGTCTATGTCGCCGTGATCGGCAATGCTGAAGTGCTCGTCCACATCCACATCAAGCTCGGGGCAGTAGGGCTTGAGCAGCGTGGATGCCTCGCGGATGGCCGCCGGGCCAAACCGGGTGCCCGGGCGGTACGACACGCCGCTGTCAAAGGGCACGCCAATGATCGATACATCGGCCTGTGGGGTTTCGTCCGTGGCGGCTGATTGCCGCATAAATGTACGGATGCCGCAAAAGCGCGGCGACTGGAGGGAATTGACCGGGCACATGGCATGTCTCCTGAATGGATTGGGGCGAAAAAAACAGGCCCCGGCCTCAAACGACCGGGGCCTTGCTCATGACAACGCGTGCTGGCTATTGCACGGGATTGGGCAGATCGGTGGGAATTTCCATGGTAAAGCCAAACCATTTTTTCTGCAGTTCGGCCATCTTGCCGCTGGTGATAAGCTTGCGCAGGCCGTCGTCAAAAAAGGCCACAAGGCTTGCGCTGTCTGCGTCGTTACGGCCGACCCAGGTAAAGTACACCTTGGGGCCGAAGGGCGGGGTGAGAATTTTGAACACGCCGGGGCGGCGCTTGATGACGTCGGCAAGGTTGGGGTAGGACTGCGCCACGCCGTCAAGGCGGCCAGCGGCAAGGTCGGCATAGGCTTCGTCAAAGGCCACATATTCCTTGACCTTGATCTTGTCCTTGCCGCCCAGTTTTTCGGCCAGCAGGTCAATGGCCTTGATCTGGGCGGAGCCGGTCTGACAGCCAACGGTTTTGCCGTTCAGGTCTTCCGGCTTGGCAAAGGGGCTGTCGGCCCGCACCAGCATGGCCACAGTAGCGTCGGCCACGGGTACGCTGAGGGCGTAATGTTCTTTGCGTTCCCTGGTGGCTGTGACAGATGTGACGATATAGTCAAACTTTTTTGCGCTCAGGCCGGGCAGGATGCCCTGAAAGGGAATGTCCATGCGCTTGACTTTGACGCCGGGCATATCCTTCATAATAATATCAAGCATATCGGTGCTGTAGCCGACAATTTTGCCGTTTTCCATAAATTCAAACGGGGTAAAACGGGCTTCTGTGCCAATGACGATTTCGCCTTTGGCCTTGATGTCTGCAAGCAGGTCGGCGTGCGCCGCATTGGCGCCAAGCATAAGGGAACCGGCAAGCGCAGCGCCAAGCATGAATTTTTTTAGCAGCATGTTCATACAAAAAACCTCCAGATTTACAGGAGGTAGTGCAAGATGGCTGCCAAAATTTAAAAGTGTGTTATTTTATAGTGTTGAATTATTCAATATGGTTTTGCTATGGAATAGTAAAACATTATTGTTTCATTGAGCGTGTAAAGTCTGTTTTGTTTGCAAAATTGTATCAGATGGCCCCGCGGCTTTGATTTGCCGGGTAGATTTGAGGTTTGGCTGGCGCAGGCTGTAAACTGCTGGTTCGAGGGCATAAAAAAGCCCCCTTGCGGGGGGCTGCCGCCGTGGCGGCGGGCTTATAGCCATGCCCGCCAGATGCACACAAGGGCGGCTATGGCAATAATGCCTTGCAGCACCTTGCGAAAGGGAGCGGGGTCGATGCGTTTTGCAAAGGGGAAGGCGCAGAGGGTACCCAGCATGGTGGCAGGCAGGCCGTATGCGGCATAGCGCAGCACCTCGGGGGTGTAGAGCCCGGCCCCGGCCTGCAGCACGCAGGTGAGCGACGCGCGGATGACAAAAAAGACGCCCAGCGTGCCAAGAAATGTTCGTGGCGCCCAGCCAGCATACAGACCGTATGCGCCCACCGGCGGCCCATCAAACGAGATGGCCGACCCCAGCACGCCAGAGGCAAAGCCCGCCATGCCGCCCGCGAGCCACGATTCGCGCCCCGGCTGGCTAAATGAGCCCTTGCGCTGCCACAGCACAAAGGCCAGCAGCAACAGCCCCGTCAGCCCCTGAAGCATGCTGCCCGGAACCATCTGCAGGATGAACAGGCCGATGATCGAACCCGGTATGGCCCCGGCAAACATGGGATAGAGCGCCCGTACCTTGCAATGCCTGAAGTGCAGGGCCGCAATCATACCATCCATGACAATGTTGAGGATGCAGCTCAGGGCGATGACGTCCTGAATGGGAATAAACAGGGCGGCAACGGGCAGGGCGATCATGGCGCCGCCGATGCCACTTGCGCCGGAGACAAAACCGCCGGCAAACCAGGCCAGCACAACAACAAGAGCGGGAATATCCATACAGTATTCGCAGTCCACCGTGGGGTCTATATACCGGGTACACAGGCTGCCTGCAGGGCAGGGCGACAAGCCACGCCCTTGGGAGTACGCGTGATTCCCCACTTGGGTCAACCTTGCTGTCGGCAGCGGATCCCCCCCCCTTGCGCCTTTTTTACTTCGATGGCCCCCAGTGCTGTGCTGTTTTGCTTGCGTGGATCTGCGGCCTGGGCCCCATACCACCGCGTGTCTGGGCAGGCCCCCGGCAAAATGTAGCCTTTTGCTATAAAATGGTGATGGTCGGCATAAAGGTCTGAGCCTTTGACAGGCGTGAAATTTATTTTATCGGATGTTTTGTTATCAATAAAAATATCTGGCGCATATCTGTGGATTTATGATCAATTGTTTAAAATAATTATATAAATATCAATGCTAAAGACACGCTGCGTTGAAAAGCTGGCTCAAAGGGTCGGCACAGGCAGCTTTTCAGGTGTTGCGTCTCGTGCTATTTTTAGCAAATTGTACCTTAGCAGACAGCGTGACCATATCTTAACCCTGATGGATGCCAGCATGGCGGAACTGTTGCGTAACTTTGATGCCTATACGATGGCATTTCTCGTGGCAATTCTTTATTTGTCTCTGTCTGCAGTTCTTGTTTACACCGCAGTGTACCGCCGTACGTACCCTGGATTCGGCAATATGACTCTGGCGCAGGTGTCATGGTCTGCAGGATTGCTGTTAAATTATTTTAGGCCACTGAACATAGTATTTTCACTATATTTTGGTTCAGCGCTTATGCTGCTTCACGGAGTGTTGCTGTACAGGGGGCTGCTGTTGTACGGCGGTGTTCCGCATAAAAAGCGTATGGCTGTAAATGTTGCCGCTTTTGCCGTTATTTTGCTAATAATGGCATATTACATGTTTATAGATTATAATACGTGTGCGCGGGTCGTTATATTTTCAACGGGCATGGCCTTCTTTTCTTTTCGCATCGCTGTAGAACCCTATGTCTCAAAAAAATGGAAACGACACGCAACGCAGTCTGTTTTTTCCGTGTTGTTTCTTCTGCTTTGCGTGATGTTTGTCGTGCGCGCCTACAAGGCCCTGCACGCCGGAAGCTGTCTGCCGTCCGGGCCGGACGATACGGCCAAGCTGCTGTTTTTGATGGCAACGGTGATCACGCCGATTGTGACGTTCAGCATTATCGCCATGACCTTTGCCCGCATGGAGGCGGAGCTGCGCTGCGCCAATGAAGAGCTGCAGGCCATGTCCGAGACTGACGCCCTCACCAGCCTTGCCAACCGCCGCAAGTTTGACGCGGCCTATAAAAGCGAGTGGGACAGGGCCATGCGCCTGCAACAGCCCATGGCGGTGGTAATTCTGGATGTTGACGACTTCAAGCACTACAACGACAGGTATGGACATCAGGTGGGCGACGCCTGCCTGCAAGCGCTGGCGCAGGTACTCAAGGAGTATACGCGGCGTGCCATGGACGTGGCCGCCCGTTATGGCGGCGAGGAATTTGCCATGATCCTGCCGGGCATGGACGGGGCTGCTGCGACGGCCCTGGCCGAAGACGTGCGCAGGTCTTTTGAGCAGACAGGCATTGAGCACGCGGGCCTTGAACCCGCAGGCCCTGGCCAGACGAAGGGCCGCCAGCGCACCGTGGTCACCATCAGCGCAGGGGTTGCCGCTCTTGTCCCTTCGGGCAAGGAGAGCCGGTTTGACCTGCTCAGCGCGGCGGATACCGCCCTGTACGCCGCCAAGGCCCTGGGCAAAAATGCCGTTGTGCTTGCCTGAGCCCGCTATGGGCCGCTAGCTGTTGGGCTTGATGGTAGTAGGCCCGGCAGCGACAATGCCTTTTTGTTCCAGATCCGCCACCGAGAGGGCCTTTGAAAAAAGGAAGCCCTGCCCGACATTGCAGCCCATCATCTTGATTTTTCTATACTGGCCTTCGTTTTCAATGCCTTCTGCGATGGACAGGATACCGAGGTATCTTGCCAGATCAATAACCGTTTGCGTGATGGCGCAGGCGTCCGGGGCCTGATTGAGATCGCGCACAAAGGACTGGTCAATTTTCAGCAGGCTGATTGGGTAGTGGCGCAGTGAAGACAGCGACGAAAACCCGGTGCCAAAATCGTCAATGGAAATTTCCAGGCCCATATCCCTGAATTTTCCCAGGGCCTTGCGGGCTTCCTTAGGGTCGGTCATCAGAGCGCTTTCGGTCAGTTCAATGGCCAGCAGGTGCGGCGGTATGGCGTATTTGGCAAGGATGCGCTCTATCATGGGCAATGCCGCGCCCCGCAAAAACTGCGAGGGCGAAATGTTGATGGACACCTTGGGCGGGGTTATGCCAGCGGCAAGCCACCGTTCCACCTGTGCGGCGGCGCTGTCGGCGACCCATTCGCCCAGCTTGTCGATAAGACGGCTTTTTTCCGCCTGCGGAATAAACTTGCCGGGGAACAGCAGCCCGTCGTGCGGATGCTGCCAGCGCACCAGGGCTTCAAGCCCAACTACCCGCCCTGTATCAAGCGCCACCTGCGGCTGGTAGTGCAGCACAAGCTCGTTGTCGGTGATGGCGCGGGGCAGGCCGCTCTCTATCTGCAGCTGTATGGCCGCCTTGATCTGCAGGTCGTCGTTAAAGAAACTGTAAGTGTTTTTGCCTTGTTCCTTGGCATGATACATGGCGATGTCGGCATTTTGCAGCAGGCTGCTGATGTCGTTGCCGTGCCCAGGGTGCAGGGCTATGCCAATGCTAACCCCGGTGTAGATCTCATACCCGCTGACAGTGATGGGTTGCCGCAACGATTCTATGATCTGCCGGGCGATGGATGTGGCCTTCTGGGCGTCGGCGTCTTCAAGCAGCAGGGTAAACTCGTCGCCCCCGAAGCGCGAGACGGTGGCCTTGTTGCCTGCAGCTGCGGTGAGGCGTTTGGCCATTTCTTTCAGCAGGTTGTCGCCAGCGGCATGCCCGATGGAATCGTTGACTATTTTAAAATCGTCAATGTCAATAAAGGCAATGGCAAATTGGCGGCCCGTAGAGGGGCATGACTCCAGCAGCTTGTTCAGTCGGTCGCAGAATACGGCGCGGTTGGGCAGCTCGGTCAGCTCGTCGTGGGTTGCCAGAAACTCGATGCGGCGCTGGGTGACGGCAATTTTTTTAATGTCGGCAAATACGCCGATATAATTGGTGATGTTGCCGTGCGGGTCGCGTACTACCTTGATGTTGAGCCATTCCAGGTAGTAGGTTCCGTCTTTTTTGCGGTTCCATATTTCGCCCTCCCACCAGCCCTTGGCGAGCAGCTGATCCCACATATGCCGGTAGAATTCCTGCCCGTGGCGGCCAGAAGCCAGCTCCCGCGGGGTCATGCCCAGAATTTCGGATTGCGCATAGCCCGTAAGGCGGCAAAATGAATCGTTGACCGCGAGGATATTGGTTTCACTGTCCGTAATGCAGATAGCCTCGCCGGTAAAATCAAAAACCTGCCCGGTCAGCGCCAACTGCCTGTTGGCATCGTCGCGCCGACGCAGGCTGTCGTAAGCAAGCAGGGCCAGCGCCACCAGCAGGGCCGATACCAGCGAGGCCCCCCACAGCGTGACGTGCCGTATTTGTTCAAAGGGCGTAAAGGCATTGGACACAGCGCTGCCCACCACAAAGACCATGCCGTACTGTTTGAGCTTGTAGTAGCCAAAAATGCGCTCAATGCCGTCAATTTGCGAAGGGCGTCTGAAGTTGCCGCTGACGGGCGAATTTGCATCAAGGTAGGCCGTATCCAGGATTAAGTGCCCATAGACAAGCCCATTGCCTGTGGAGCGCACAAGCAGCGTGCCGTCTGAGCGTATGACATCTATGGAATCCAGATCATTCAGACCAAGACTGCGAAAAAAAGATGCGAAGTAGCTCGGCTCTACCGAAAGGACAATAACGCCCACAAGTTTGTCGTCGCGCACAATGGGGCTTGAAAACTGGATTGTCCATTTGCCGGAAACTCGCCCCAACACGGGTTTGCCCACGTAAATATCACGCCAGGGCGGGGTGAGGTGCACCCTGAAATGCTCGCGGTCTGCAATACTGACCGCGGCAGTGAGGGGCAGCGTGGAATAGCGGACCATCCCGTCGGCGTTTACAATGGTAATTTGCAGGGCTAGGTCACCAATGCTTTTTTTAAGGCGGTTCGCCTGCGCATCTATGTTGTCCGTGCTGGGCGTCCATGCGCCGTCAAGCTCGCGCGCCGTGAGCTCGATCCGCTTGACCGTGGACATCATGTGCTCGCTCAAGGCTCGGGCCAGCGTGCGCGTGGTGATTTCAATGGTGGATTGAACTTCTTTTTCGGATCGGGAAAGATCCCACAGGGTTGCCGACCAGATAAGCGCCAGCAAAAAAAAGAGAGACGACGCGGTAATGAAAAACGTGCGTCGGTTGTCGCCGCGTGGCGAGCCTTTGATGGGCCGGGTGTTGTGTTCATTTGTAAGCATCATTAAACCATGGTGTGAAAAGAATACAACATAGCGCCAAGCCTGCTGGACGCAGCGGCAATAAAGCGCGGCATAAACAATTGCTGCGAACACATGCTTACACGATATTGCGCAAGTTTTGAATACAAAAGCGCAACAGTTTATAACTAACTGTAATGTTATAATTTTATTTTATAAGTATTTTGCATTCAATGGCTTGGGCATAAGCCTGATTTGATGGGGGTAAGGGGTGACCTTACCCCACTGTGTATACCAGTTGTAACTTATTGGCTTTCAATGAGAGTACGGAAGCCGGGGAGGGGGGGGGAGGAAAGGGCCGCTGGAGATGGTTGCAGCCCTCCATGCACAACAAAAAAGCCGCCACGAAGATCCAGCGCTTGAATTCGGGCTTGATGTATCGCTTTCCGTCCGTGTCTACAGGCACATTGGCATATGCCCCCGGGGCGAGATAGGCAGTGGATCAAAGAGGGTTGGAATGATACGGGAGGGTTCGGGAAAAAAGGGAATTAAGAAAAACAACATTATTGCTTTATTTGTACTAGTTTAGACTTGATCTGACAGTCACTCCGTTTTGACGGCGTTGCCTGTCCGATTAATTAAGCTGTCCGGCCTTCTCTTGCCAGAGCGTTTTTCCTTCAATGAGTGTTTGCATGGGCGTTCTGCCGCAGCACATCTTTCCTTGATGGGTTCTTTCTGTGTTGTAGTGGGCTATCCAGTCATCCAGGTCTGTCTGCAACTCTTCCAAAGACTGATACAGCTTGCGCCGAAACGCAACCCGGTAAAACTCGTTCAGAATTGTTTTATGGAACCGTTCGCAGATGCCGTTTGTCTGAGGATGTCGGGCCTTGGTTTTGGTGTGTTCAATGTCATTAATGCCAAGGTATAGCTCAAAATCGTGAGCTTCGACCCTTCCGCAATATTCCGTGCCTCTGTCTGTCAGAATGAATGAGGCCCATTTCCATTGAGGAAAAGAATGGCAAAACTCGATCATTTAGCAGCTCTGCGCCTGTGATAGAGGTCTTGGTCGTATAGAGTTTGGCAGCGGCCCACTTGGAATAAGTGTCCACAAATGTCTGCTGGTAAATACGGCCTACACCCTTGATCGTGCCCACATAGAACGTATCCTGGCTGCCCAGATAACCGGGATGGTGTGTTTCAATCTCGCCGCAAACCTCATCATCCAGCTTTTTTCGCTCCAAAGCCTGAACTTGAGCCTCGGTAAGCACGATCCCCGCTTCGGCTGACCTTTTCTCAAGTGCGGCCAAACGGCGGTTTACTGATTCAAGGCTGTGACGCAACCAGATCGACCGCACACCGGACGGGGAAACAAATATGCCTTGCTTGCGGAGTTCGTTACTGGCCCGTACTTGCCCATGTGCAGGAAAATCAAGAGCAAAGGCGGTAACCGCCAGCTCCGTAGATTCCTCAACACGATTCTTCAGGTTGGGTTTACGCCTGCCTACATCAAAAAGTGCTTCCACGCCGCCTTCATCCCGCGCAGCCCGATACCTATAAAAAGTATCGCGTGAAAACCCCATAATCTTGCAAGTTGCCGAAATGTTGCCAAGTTCCGCAGCGAGATTGAGAAGCCCGGTCTTGTGCTTGATGACGTTTTGATTGAAACTTTCCATGGGGATTCTCCGTGGGCATTGTGCCCTGTTTGATGGTGCGTTTACACTTCCATCAAAACGGAGATTCCCCTTTCCTTCAAGGGGCGGTGCTGATTTATGGACGAATCCGGCTTTTGAAGAATATCTGCGGGCATTGGGGCCGGATAGCTGCTTTGCCCCTTTTCGCTTTATGGAGTGGCAGGCGTAGCTTCTATCCCAACCGGAACTCACCTTTCTTGTCACCTTTGAGCGCGATCAGCTTGTAGGCCACCTTCCCAGGGTGAAGTCCACATAAACTCCGGACTTTTCGCCTGTCTGTTTATGAGAAAGGTCGTTCTGCTTGTCGCAATGCCTCGAAAGTTTTTTTTCCTATCAAGTTCCCGTATTTTTCTATGGAAATATATGTAAAAAAAGAAAGTATTGTCGACACTAAAGCAAAGACAAAAAAATTAATTGTAGCATTGGTGCTACATAAATTATACCTAGTCATAATGGTCATTACTGGAATGTGACAAAGATATATGCCATAGCTTAGAGTGCCGGTTTTTTGCATTAATGAATTGCAAAAAAAGGATTTAAATAATGAAGAATTTCTTGATCCATATGTAATCATTATTGCTGTCGCAATGGATATGATCGTTAGTTCATCTAAAAATAGTTTTTTTGTTATGCCGGGTAATAGAACGTGCACTAATGTAATGATAACGGAAAAGATAAAGGCGATATTTCCAGAAAGATTAGTGTGTTGAACTTTATTGCGCAGCATGAATGCAGCAATGCCGAGTGAATATGAAAATATATACGGAAGCGGACTCCAATGTATTGCAAGAGCTGCATTATCAAACAAAGATAGTTTTGCGGGAATCTTTGATATGTTATATGCGAAAAAAGAAAAAATAATCAAATAAAGTAATTTTTTATTTGTATTGCTTAGCAATAAAAGTAGCGGTACTATAAAATACCAAAAAACTTCTATGGGTATAGACCATTCAACGCCAATAATGCTATTTGCGACTCTATAGTCAAGAAAACTAAGGAAGGCTATGTGGAGTAAAAAGTTATATTTGCTGATGCCTACAAGATGAAATGTTTCTTGCCAAAATACAGAAGTTGCCCCAATAGCGATTGTTGCAACTAAGTAAAAATAGTAAAGTGGTGCAATTCTCCATATTCTCTTATTGAGATACTCAAAATAATTATTGCATGAAGTATATGAATATGCTACACTAAAACCAGATATAACAAAGAAAACAAAAACACCTGTTCTTCCAAAATCTGATAAAGTGCCTGCAATATGTCCTAAGGCATGTAAACCTCCGCCGCCAGCGTGTGTTAAAATTACCCCAAGTGCTGCAAAAGCACGCATTCCTGTAATGAAGCTTGTCTCGCCGTAGTCTTTGAAGTAGCTTTTCATATTTCTGTAGTCTCGACATGTCGCTGGTTAATTGGGGAGAGAATCTCGCGGGGTTGTGTTTGTTGTAGTTCGTCACACTTTAGAGATAGTTAATAGGCCCATTCGATTTTTGTGTACTACACCACAGGGTTAAAGAATCCTATCAGATGGGGCAAAGGTCACATGCCTACAACCATGATAGCAGGTGCTGTTATAAATGGATATATCTGACAGATAATTTAATCGTTGGGGATGGAAAACAGTATGTTATACATATTTGCTTCTTAACGCCAGCCCTTCACACTTGTTGAAATGGCCTAGGCGCGCGAAAAAGCAAAAAAAGCCGGATTGTTCCGGCTTTTTCCATCTCTCAGTAGGTGTACAAGTTTAGACTTGATCGGACAGGCAACGCCGTCAACACGTAGTGACTGTCAGATCAAGTCTAAACTTGTACACCTAAACAGTAGCCCGGCAAAAATGTCGGGCTTTCTTATTGTGGGGTACTGGAGTAGCCCCCATTTCGACCGGACACCCCTCTAACTCGGGAGGAGGTGCTGGAACTATGGCTGGAACTAGTGCTAAAACAAGTTCAACGGTGGAGATAGTAAACATAACGCCCCGTCGTCGCTGG
>Ga0183101_1000135_pt6 | contig 35351 bp, 28 predicted proteins | sample Biomet3_FD_127790 | JGI IMG/M metagenome (GOLD analysis project Ga0183101, IMG submission 127790) | Microbial communities from bioreactor (seeded with sewage sludge) at LBNL, California, USA - Biofuel metagenome 3 | ecosystem: Engineered > Bioreactor > Anaerobic > Unclassified ... | reverse complement strand
CTTTATATTGATAGGAATAGAAAAACCAGGTGATTTCTCACCTGGTTATAACCCCATTAAAGTTTAAAGTTTTTTATGAGCATCTTTTTCAAAACCCCATAAAACCCCATTAAAGTTTAAAGAGCCCATAAAAAAACGGCACTCTTAATGGAGTGCCGTTAATTGTTTAATTACCTAATAAAGATATTTTAATAATATCTAAAACTAAGCAACAATGGCAGTTAAAGCAGCGGTTGCAGCACTATACCAAGCATCAATAGAAGTATAAGTATTACACTTATATTCAGTTGAACCGACTTTTGTGCCATATCCACTAATATATGAATCGTAAGCGGCCTTTAATTCATTAGCTTTGGTTGGATCTTTAGCAACTTTTCCTTGATAGACAAGTAATAAGAATCCTTTTTGAGTATCGCCATATGAAGAAACAGCTGTATTGTAAACGCCATCGAGTGTAGTAACAAAAGTTGTATTAGCACTTTCAGCGACAACTGAACCATCAATAATAGTTGCGGCATAACCATCAGTTAAACTATAAACTGACTTATGAATTTCATTTGTTGATTTATCAAAATCAGTCTTGAAACTATCATCTTTCTTACCTTCAACCCAAGTATTAACTTTTGTGACTAAATCCTTGAGTAAACCTTGCCACTTGCTAGCCTTTAAAGCTAAAGCACTTACAGTAGCGAAATTAACGGTCTTTAATAATGTACCTTCTTTTGAAACAGTATCATCCCAAACACCTTGTAAAGCAGCTTGTGTAATTTCGGTAACAGTAATTGTATTATCTGCAAGTTGAGCAGCTTTTTGTTTTGTATTGTAATCAGCTAAAGCAAGTCCATAAACGGCAGAAACATTAGTTACAGCAGTAGCAGCAGCACTCTTTAAAGCGCCAACACCACTACCAAGAGTAGTCATTAATGATCCACCATTAACAGCACCAGTTGAATCATAGGTAACATATGTAGCAGCAACTGTATTGATATTTAAAGTAGCACTAGCATAAATGTCATTAGCAATAGTAGCACCAGTTGAACCTAAATTTGCGTTCTTAGCAGCGCTACCAGTTGAATCTGATGCAACAGCGGCGGCATAATCTGTATCAGCAGCAAGAGCAGCAGCAACTGTATCAGAAATCTTTTTAGCTTCAACACTTAAAGCATTAGCTTTTCTTTCAGCAATGAAGGAATCAGTAATACCAGCAGTATCATCAGCTTTTGAAAGACGAGTTTCAATAGCTCCAAGTAAACCTTGGGTCTTTAAACTTACAGTACCATTCTTATCATAGTTTGCGTAACTTGTCATAGCAGAAGTTTTATTTTCAGTAATATCTTTCCAATCTGAAATAACACCTTCGATTGTGACAATAGCATTAGTCTTTTGACCAGCAGATAATTTTGCTGATGCATTAATTTCAGTCTTATAACCTTCTAAAATAGCAGCACCAATCTTCGTTCTAATAGCAGCAATTGATCCACTAATAGCAGTTTCAGCCTCTTTAACAAGTTTGAACTTACTTGCTTCAGCACCGGTTCCACCAACTGTATCAAATGCAAGTTCTGAGCTTACTTTGCTAACATATGATTGATAGATAGTGTATGGTAATTCTTCAGTTGTAATACCATAAGTATTAAGCATAGTATTAATTTCAACACTATAACCGTTTGTACTAGTCTTTGAAGAATCATATTCGAAACCAGTATCAGTTCCAACTGTAGTATTATATGAACCTAAAATTGAAACAAATGCTGATTTACGATTAGCTTCAAGTGTAGCGTAACTACCAGTTAAACTTCCACCGCTAATTTGATCAACTAAATTTGCAACACCTTGAAGAGTTGTAGCAGCATCAATGGCGGCAACTAAAGCAGTCTTAGTTGATGTTCTATCAGCATTGGTCATTAATCCTCTACGATCAGCGACTAATGGATCGGTTCCAGTTGCTGGTTTAGCAGCATAAAGTGTATCGGCTAAAGCTTTAGCTGAAGTATGAGCAGCTGTAACTACTTTAGAGTAAGCAGTAGCCATATTAGTTTTGGCTTCTGCTAAAACAGTTTCAACAACTGCAACTTTTTCAGAAGCAGTCTTTGATTTGTTTTCAGTCTTAGCTAATTCGCTTGTAACTTTCTTAATTGAATCACTAGCAGCTTTAGCAACAGTATCAGTATATAAAGAACTTTCAGCGACTTTCTTGTATGGATCAGTAGAAGTATATCCTGGTTTAACAATTGCATAAGTATCATCTAATAAAGCTAATTGAGTATCAACACTACTATACGTATCAGCATAGTAAGAAGCTATTAATTCTTTACCATAGTCTTCAACAGTTCCGAATGTTGCTGATTGAATTTGGAATCCTTTATCACCTGCAACGGCGGTATAGGTATAACTCATTTGACCAGCTGGAACATCAATATCAACACCATTGATAACAAGCTTAGTAACCATCTCAACAGTTGCGCCTTTATTGGCAGTAAATGTTAAAGTGAATGATTCACCAACTTCAACGAAATATTGATCTTGGCTAATAGTTACGTTAGCTGGATCAGCTAAAACGATGACTGGTAAATAAGTTTTACCATCAGCACCGGCAGCACCAGTTGCACCAGTTGCACCCTTATCGCCTTTTGGACCTTGGGCACCAGTTGCACCAGTATCACCCTTGGCACCTTGAGTACCACAGCTAGTAACTGCACCTACAGTAAGAGCGAGCATGCTAGTAAGGGCTAAACATTTTAATAAATTCTTCTTTTTCATAATTTTTAAAATTTCTCCTTATTAATGGGACGAGCCCATCTTATGAAATAATAGATCGGAACAATTAGATTTTGTAGGATAGGAATTCGAGGATCTACCATCATTTCTATACATAAAAATCGCCATTGAGCGTTCTATATGCCTTAATTATAGATAAATATTTTTACATGTAAAGAAAATTTTGTGGAAGGAAAAATTAATATTTCGAAGAGTTCAACACAACTTATCCAATGTGGATAATGTGGATAACTTTTCTCAAACTCAATTTTCTTAGGTCGTATATATATTATATAAAATAAGGATAGATTGAAAGTACAAAAAAATATTTGTCTATTTTTCAAAAAGATATTTTGAATTTTTTATAAGTTTAATAAAACAATTATTTTGATTAAAATATTTGAATAAATTAAAGATTTTTATCTGAATCTTCTTTTCCAAATTTATCCCATCCAGTCGTTATTTTCTTAAATGTTAACTGCATATCTAATGCTCTAGAAATTAGTAAGATTGTATCAAGTCGAGGTATCACTTTAAGTGCCTCCATCCTGGCAATAGCTGACTGCTTGACCCCAGTAATGTGCGCTAGATCACGTTGACTATACCCTTTCTCAATACGCCTAAATTTCATCGTCGCAATTAAGTTACGAGTATCACTTTTGATGCCGAAGAACATATACTCATTAGGTTCTAAAAGGTCTTTTTTTGTCATTTTTTACTCCTTTTGCGATATTAAGATAGTATTAATTTTTTAGATTTTGAGATTTTTTGCGATTTTAAAATCAAAACAAACTTAATTTCGATAACAAATATGTTATCACATTTTCCAAAATTAAGCAAAAAATAGCAAAAAAACGTTATTTTAGGCCAAATTTTAAAAAACTAGCCCTTTTTTAATAAAAAATGAATAATTTTAGTTTTTGGGCTTGAAATAAATAAAAACTATTAAAAAAGAAGTGATTTTATTCACTTCTTTTTAAATTCTTAATATGAAAAATCACTATATTTCTAATCGTTTTTTCTGCCACCAGCTAAGATTAAAAAATATAAAACACGAATAAATAACATAATGAAATCACTATATAAATTCAATGCACAATATAAGGAAAGGTTGGTTTGATCAGCACCAGATTCACCAATACGACGTATGTTATACATATCTAAGAAAGTTGATACCATAATCATCACAAAGAAGATTCCTTCGCTAATCCAATAAATAGTACAATAAGCATCGAAAGCACTACTGACTCCGAAGGCTAATGGGAAGAGAAATAAGTTAACGAGAAATAAGACACTCATACTAATTGCTCCACCAATTAGTAAACCAAAAACCCAACCTAATTTACCTTTATATAAGAAACCAAATAAACACATTGTTAAGAAAATAATACTCGAAATTCCTAATGCCGTTCCTAGGATATTTGGATCACCAACAAAGACCACTAAAGAAGATAATAAGACACCCATAAAGACACAATATAAGATATATGGAACTAATATGTTATGCATCTTTATTTGTTTAACCGAGATAACAATAGAAAGAATAAGTAATCCAATCGCACTAATAATCAAGATGGTCAGATAAGTCCCAAAAGTTTGATCACTAACTGTTGATGAGCCTTGACTTAAGGTGTAATAAAGTAAATTTGATAAGCCTAAACAAATAGCAGCACTAATTAATAAACCAAGAAACATATAGAGAAAGGTTTTACCTAAAAATCCAGCCGAGGATAAAACTTGACTAGATTTAGACTCTTCTCCGTTATTAAAAACTTGCGATTCATTGTTTTTCATTTTCAATACCTCCAACACTTATTATTTTATGGTAAATACAATAATAATAAAAGAAGAATTATTTATTAAAGAAGATAAAAAGATTACTGAGACGTGGGATGTAATCTTTAATTTCTTTTAATTCATCCCAGGAAAAAAGATAATTGGCACTTTTTGTTTTATTTTGATTTATGTCATGATAAAAATTAGCAATATTTTCTTTATATAATTCAAATTTCTTAAAAGAATAATCAATTTTAGTTTCAACATCACAATTATAATCATTAAAAAAATAGTTTTCTAAATTAGAACTAAAGAAATATATAGAATATGGTATATCAAGATAAACCTTATCAGTATGGATTAATTGATCAATATTATGTCTTTTTAGTTCATTACGATAAATGATACTTTCACGATTACTTGTTTTTATGCAATCTTTACTATAAGTAATATGGCTAGCAGAGCTGTCTTCTTCAATTAGCTCGTCAGCTAAATAACATCCATCAATATCTATTAGTTCTATTACTTCTAATATATCGCTCTTTTTTAATCGACTATATGATAAAAAATCTTTAATTTTATTTGTGATCTCATTTTTAATATTATAAGTCTTATTATAACTATGACCATTTCCTAATGTAATATCATAACGAATAGGATAAATCTTTACTTTAATATCTTTTGATAAAAAGAAATCTTCAAAACCAGGTTTAACCACCGTTTCATCAGTTGGACCTTCAACTAAAATTAAAACTGCCTTTTTAAGGTTTTTATTCATCATTGTTATTGACCCCAAATTTTCTAAAAGCCGCCGCTATATTACTTTCATCCGTGTCGTTATACATTTCTTCTTTTTCACCACCAAGTTGAACTGCTCGAATATATTTATCTCGTAAATTATTTGTTTTCTTTAAAGCGGAAAAATGAATATATCGATCTAAAGGATTGGTTGTTGTAAAAATAATATCTTTGCTATTTAAAACTTCTAAACATCTTAAATTATGGGAGGTAAAGAATAATTGGCCTTTCCCATAATTATTAATTGATCGCAATACTTGACCTAAAAGATACTCAAAAATTCCACTATCGAATTCATCAACTGCTAAAAAAACTCCCTCATTATTAAAAACTCCATTTAAAAAACCAATCAAAGAAATAAGTTTTTTGATACCGTCTGATTCATCTTTTAAAGGGATTTTTGTTCCATTCACTACACTACTAAAATCAATCAAATAACCTTTTTCGTTATTCGTAAGAGATTGCTCATTTAATATGTTTACATCAATATGAAAATCTTTAATAAAAGAAGGCATAATACCATTAATACGGTCAATCGAAATATTCAAAAGTTTTAAATCACTTTCTTTTATTGGATTACTCGCAAATAAATTAATAAAAGTAACTCCATTTAAAACTGAACCATCATTATTTTCATTACGAAAACCAATTGGCAATAAACCAATTAAAGAAACCCCATAATCGCGATGATTAAAAACATAAAAATTACCTAAAACATAATTAGAAAGATGACTGATAATAAATAAATCTTCTTTATGCTTATTTGAGTTTTCTCCTCCTAATAAGATTTTTTTAAAAGCCTCACTAAAAAGGAGTGATGAGGAATCGTTCTTAGCGATTTCCTTCGCCGCATATAAATCAAATAAAGAATCTTTAAATTCATTATTAGTTAATTCGATTGAACTAACAATATTCTCCTTGTCAGATAATAGATAATTTACATCAAAACTTGAAGAATATTTTCGCCATTTTTGCCCAGTATCATTATTATTAAAAATTTTTGATAAAAGTTTTTCCTCACTAATTATAAATGAGTTTGTGCTAATATCTTTTTTAAAATAAATTTCATAAGTAATCAAATATCGATTGCCTTCATTAAATAATGAAAACAAGTATTTAATTGAAGCATCAGTTGAATAACTTGAAACTATATCATTAATAATGTTTTTTAGTTTGATTTTTGCTTTTTCAAGAACATCTTTATTGATTACTAATTTATTAAGGAGATCAAAAGCATCAATAGCAGCTGTTTTTCCACTACCATTAGGTCCATATAATCCTATAATATCACTTGATCTAGAAAAATTACCTTCTAAGGTATCTTTTATTTCGCTAAACTCTAACTTTCCATAAGATACATTACGGATATTGTTAAGTTCGACTGAAAGTAATCTTAAAAAATTATTAATCATATCGCTTTTCTCCTTATTAACAATATACTATCTATAAAAAATTAAATCAATAAAAAAAGAATAAAATATTCCATTTTATTGTTTTTATTCTAATAGAATACCTAATCAATCCATAATAAAAAGCCTACTCTCAAACAAGAGTAGGCTTTGATTTTATTTAAAGAATACTAGTCAATAATTCTTTATAAGAATCAATCGTAAGGGAGGCTCCACCAACTAATGCACCATCAATATCCTTGTTTCCAAGATATTCTTTAATATTATTTGGTTTAACGCTTCCACCATAGAGAATACGAACACGATTAGCAACTTTAGCACCATAAGCTTCACGAACAAGTTTACGGATATATGCACAAATGTCTTCCGCGATTTCACTAGATGCATTCTTGCCTGTGCCAATAGACCAAATTGGTTCGTAAGCAATTACGACTTTAGTCATATCTTCTGGCTTAACATCCTTTAAACCAGTCGTAATTTGCTCTTTAATCCAATCTTTAGTCTTTCCAGCTTCATAAGTTTCAAGTGATTCACCACAACAATAAAGTGGAACCATACCATTAGCTAATAAAGCTAAAATCTTTTTGTTACATTTCTCACTAGTTTCATTATCATATCCTCTACGTTCAGAGTGACCGATAATGCTCCAGTTAATATTAATTGATTTGAGCATTGGAATTGAAACTTCACCAGTAAATGCTCCATGATCTTCATAGTGGACATTTTCACTAGCGACAATTAAATGATTCTTAACAATCTTTTTAACTGCATATAAATCAATATAAGGACAAGCAATACCCATATCAACTTTATTCTTCTTCGCAAGAGCACTAATATCTTTAGTCGCTTTTGCAAATTCGATAGCTTCTGGAAGAGTCTTGTTCATCTTCCAGTTGCCCATTAATAATTTTCTTCTCATATTTTGCCAAACTATCCTATAACATCAATTCCTGGAAGGTGACCATCATTTTCAATCATCTCAAGTGAAGCACCACCACCAGTTGAAACATGTGAGAATTTAGTATCGAAACCAAATTGTTTAGCCGCAGCAGCACTATCTCCACCACCAATTACTGAGAAACATTTCTTGTTATCGGTAATTGCCTTACAAATAGCGATTGTTCCTTTAGTAAAATCTTTATTTTCGAAAACACCCATTGGTCCATTCCAGAAAATCGTCTTAGCTTTAGCGATCTCTTTTGCATAAAGTTCAACAGTTTTTGGACCAACATCTAAGCCTTGGAAACCATCATCAATATTACCTTCAACGGTCTTAACAATAGTATAGTTATCAAAGCCATTAGCTTCGATTGTATCGACTGGAAGCATAATCTTGCCACTTGCATAGCATTTCTTCGCATATTCTAATTGATCATCTTCACATGGAGAAGTACCAATGTTTTTGCCTAATGCCTTTAAGAAGGTATAAGACATTGCACCACCAATTAAAATCTTGTCGCATTTCTTAAGTAAACTATCAATGACCTTAATCTTATCACTGACCTTAAAACCACCTAAAATTGCGATATATGGATGATCTTTGCCAGTAACACAAACATTAAGATTCTTGACTTCTTTTTCCATTAAATAACCTAAAGCTACAGGTTTATTTTCTTTCTTTAAAAGTTCAGGAACACCATAAGTTGAAGCATGTGCTCTATGGGCGCTACCAAAAGCATCCATAACGAACATATCAAAATTCTTAGCCCAATCAGCACTTATTTTTGGATCATTCTTGCTCTCGCCTTTTTCATAACGAGTATTTTGAACAAGAAGAACTTCCCCATCTTTAAGAGCGTCAATAGCTTTAGTTAATCCATCACCTTTAGTTTCCTTCGTAAAATAAACCGCAGTTGGAGCTAATTGTTTCTTAACTTCTGGGTAAACAATTTCCATATTATTTTTCTTCATTTGTTCGGCTAAAGTAGCATCATCAACTTTACCCCAATCAACTTTGCCAAGGTGAGACATTAAAACAACTCTTGCACCACCTTTAACAAGATAATTAATGGTAGGTAAAGCCGCGACAATACGGTTATTATCACGAACAACATCACCTTTTAAAGGAACGTTAAAATCAACACGGACCAAAACTTTTTTGCCTTTAAAATTCTTTAAATTTTCAATAGTATTCATAAAATTTCCTTTCGTATACCGATTTTTAGATAAAAAGCACCCTTGCTTAGGCAAGAGTGCTTAATAAATTATTTAAAACTATTTAACACCAAGAACTTTTGCCATGACTTCAGCTAATCTAACATATTGGCAAGTATATGAATATTCATTATCGTACCAAGAAATAACTTTAACAAGTTCAGTACCATCTGGACTCTTTAAAATCTTAGTACCAGTTGCATCAAAATAGCTACCTTCAGTAATTCCTAAGATATCACTGCTAACAATTTCATCTTCAGTATATCCAAGAACACCTTTGAGTTCTTTTTCACTAGCAGCCTTCATAGCAGCATTGATTTCTTCAGCGGTAACACCTTTGGTCTTTAAGACTAAACTTAAATCAACAAGTGATCCATCTGGGACTGGTACACGAATAGCTCCACCATTCATTCTTCCACTTAATGAAGGAATAACTAAACCGATAGCTTTAGCAGCACCAGTTGAGGTTGGAACAACGTTAGCAGCACCAGCTCTACCTCTACGTAAATCACCTTTTGCTAAATCAAGAATAGTTTGATCATTAGTATAGGCGTGAACAGTAGTCATATAACCAGCATCAATGCCCCATTTATCTTCAATAACTTTTAAAACTGGAGCTAAGCAGTTAGTTGTGCATGAAGCACCACTAATTACTTTCATATCTTTTGTAAGTTTATCAGTGTTGACACCATAAACGAAAGTTGGAGTGTCTTTATCACTTGGAGCACTAATAACAACGCCTTTGGCACCATTATCAATGTGAACTTGAGCATCAGCTTTACCCTTGAATCGACCAGTGCATTCTAAGACGATATCAACGCCATATTTGCCCCATTCGAGTTCTTTTGGATCTTTTTTATTTAAAATTGGAATTTCCTTACCATCGAAAACGATACAATTCTTTTCAGCGTTAAATCCAACTTTATCCTTCATAAATCCACCATGGGTGGTATCATACTTTAAAAGATAAGCGAGAGTTTTTGCTTCAACGAGATCGTTAATAGCAACAACTTCAAATTTACCACTTTCAACACATCTACGGAATGCTAATCTACCAATACGACCGAATCCATTAATTGCAACTTTAATTGCCATAAAAATCCTCCCTTTAGATTCGCTAAGACTTTATATCTTACGCACTTGTTATTATATTAGATTTTTCTTTATAAATAAAGTTAAACGCAATCAATTTTTAAGATATTTAAATGAAAACATCAAAAAAAGTCTAAATTTTTCAACATTTAGACTTTTAATAATCTTTAAGATTTAATAGTAACTGTGACGTTACTAGAGATTTCAGCAATTATTGCTGTCACTAATTTACCAACATTAGGATACATCTTTAAAGCTTTAATCATATTTTCTTTATTAAAACTTTCTTCGCCAATCTTATATTGAATAATCTTGACACTAACAAATGGAACTTTAAATAAGTTGCAGGCGACCGCAATTCCACCCGCTTCGGTATCGAGAGCGAGATGAATAGACTTACCTAAAATTTGGGTACCATCACTAATATTAAGTTTAATTAAATCATCTTTAGATTCGTAATAGTTATTGCTAGAAACTAAGGTTCCACTTTTTAAATTATTATTAAAGAATCTTCCACCAACTCGGTTAAGCAAATTGACTAGATAAATATCACCAATAAACATCTCAGGCATATTTGGAATTTCACTTAACTTAACACGATTTGAACAATTTAAATTGACGTCAGCTACACAAATATCACGAGAAATAAAAACATCACCAACTCTTAAATCATTAGAAAAAGAACGAGCCATACCAATATTAATAACGGCTGGAGCATTAAACTTATTAATTAAATAAGTCGTGACCACTCCACTCATATAGTTGGTATTAATACCATAGGCAACACATATTTCTTGACCAACAATAACACCAGTAAAATAAATGCACTTATCGGTAAAATGTTCATACTTCTTATTACGCATCTTGCTTTCGAGATATAAAATATCATCTCGACTTGTTGAAATTACGAGGATCATACTAGCTTTCCTTTCTTTTCAAAATCATTATTACTAAGGAAACGTTCGTACTCGGTCTTTGGTAATGGTTGACTATAATAGTAACCTTGAATAACATCGCAAGCAAGATCACTTAAAATTTGAATTTGTTCCTTACTATCGGCACCTTCAGCAATAATTTGAATATTCATAGCGTGACAAGAAAGAATAACGGCACGAACAATTTCTTTCTCTTTGATATCAAAAGCAATATCATCAACAAGCGATTTATCGAGTTTAACAATATCAATTGGAAGTTTCTTTAAGTTAACAATATTTGAAAATCCAGTTCCAAAATCATCCATTAAAATCTTAATCTTCATATCCTTAATCTTATTTAAGACATTAACAATAAGGAAACTATAGGCACTATTCGTTTTTTCTGTAATTTCAATTTCGATATAAATTGGATTAACATTATGTTTTTCAAGAACACTTTGAATATCATTAACGAAAGCTGGCTCATAGAATTCATAAAGCGAAACGTTAACAGAGATTGGAAGAATTTCTCTTCCTCTTTTTTTCCACTCTTCAATCGTGGCGCAAACTTTATCTAATAAATAAATATCAATATCATGAATAATACCAGCATTTTCAGCAAGCGAAATAAACTTATCAGGTTGAACAAAACCAAATCGTTTAGATTTCCAACGAATCAAGGCTTCAGCTCCGACAAACTTCTTGCTCTTTAAATGGAATTTTGGTTGATAATAAACTTCGAACTCATTCTCTTTAAGTCCTTCAAGAATGGATTCAACCGTTATATCGTTAGGATTATCTTTATTATGAGCATCAAGTGTGTCATCATAAAGAACACTGACTTCATAGTTATTTTCGCCATATCGACGAGCAACAATCGTATTATTGATTGCATCAAATAAACTTACTTTATCTGCATCTTGAATCTTATAAATGCCAAAGAATGGTTGAACAAAGATACGGAAATTATTTTTAGCTTTAATTTCATAAGCTTCATTTTCAAAATCACGCACAATTTTTTCAACAACACTATAAGGCTTACGAACATACATTAAGAAAGATTTATTGCTATAACAATATTCATAATCATTACGATGGAATTCATGACTATTTTTAAAATAACTACTAATATAATCAACAATTAAACCATTATATTGAATATAGGTAGGACTTGATTCAAGTTCCAAAACCGTACGTTCATTAAATGGACTAAAACAAATAATATAACCTTCATCATGGGTTTTACTAACTTTAAGGTATCGAGGACCAACAAGTGTTACGAAACTATTAAAGTTAGAAAATAAGGTTTTACGATTAAAATTATAAAGATTTTGACGAATAATCATATTTCGTTCGTTGTTACCAGAAACAAAGAAAATAATCGCAATAACAACCATAATCACAATAACGGCACTATTAATTGATAAGAAAATAACACCAACCGTATCGAATATTTCTTTATTATTTACTAATCCATAAGTCACATAAAAAGCATCAACCGCTAAAAGTAAGGCCGCAAGAACAATTAATAAATAATAACTATATCGCTTATTTTTCATTCGTTTTCTCCTTATCTTTATCTATATCATCTTTTTTATTATCGTTCTTATTAGCTTTATTTTCTAGCATTTCATTAAGCAAGTCTTCTTTTAAAGCTTCACGTTCTTCTTGGCTTAACTTATTAAGATGGTCCGTATTTTGATCTTTATTAACTTTGTCAGTAGCTTTAGCTGCTTTAACAACATCAAAAATTGAAGAGATAATTAGATAAGCTCCAGGAATTAAAATCAAAGTAACAAGACCATATGGAGTTAATAAATAATTATATAAAACTCCAATAAAATCACTGGTTTTAATAACCTTCCCTAAAACATATTGTCCTTCCACCGTTTGAGTTTGATAGGTGCAATCTCCACTACATTGAGTACTATTCTTATTAATACCATGACATATGAAAGTATAGGTTCCATCACTATTTTCTGTCTTTGTTAAGACTTCGTGTGTCATCACTACTTTTAAACTAGTGTAATAGAAAGTAATATCATCACCAACCGAAATATCTTCAAAACTAACTTTCTTAACAATAATGCCACTACCAACTTTGTATTTAGGCTCCATTGAATCCGTCGCGATAACTAGGGTTTGATAGCCAAAGAAATTACCAACTCCATAATTGCTACCCCGTGTAATGGAAGTTTCAATTTGGAAGACTAAGGCAAAAGCCACAATTAAACCAACTAAAATTGAAAAGAACCATGATAAAATTCGTCGCCATAATGGCTTTTTAACTTTAGGGGCTTTAACCTCTCTTGTTTCTTCTTTAACTGTATTTTCTTCCATAATAACCTACTATTTCTTTATTTCTTCAACTTTATTTTCTTCTAACTCAACTTTTTTAGTTGGATTGGTTTCTTGATTAGCCGTCGCTATTGGAGTTTTTGCTTCTTCTTTTAAGACTTTTGGCGTTTCAGGAACATAATCTTCTTTATCTTTTTTAGCTTCGTGAACAATATTCTCACGAACTTTTGCAAGCATCTCTTCTTCCGCTTTACGTTGAGCTTCTTTAAGCTCTTCTTCCGCTTTTCGTTTTGCTTCTGCCGCAACTTTATCTTGATGGGCTTCCGCTTTAAGACGATCTTTTTCCGCTTTTTCTTTACGCTTCTTTAAAAGTAATAAAGCTTGTTTTTGAGCTTCAATTTCTTTCTTCTTCTTATAATTTTCCTTATAAACTTCAAGTTCTTCTTTACTTGGTTTTGCCTTAACTTCTGGAGTAATAAGTTTCTCTAATTCTTCAAAATACTTATCATCCGCACGAATAAAGACTGGATTATCTTTATAGTTTTCAAAATAGAATAAACCATCATCGGCAGTTGTCATAACTTTTGGTGTATAAGTCTTCTCTTTAACATTAATGGCTTCAATGCTTGGATCACAATTCATACTTAAGAAATTTAAAACATTTAAAGAACCAAGATATTTCTCTTCTTCGCTACTCATCTTCTTAAAGTCTTCATGAACGGTGAAATTAATACCAATTTTGTTATAGGAATTAATAAAAGTAAAAAGTTGCGCACAAGCTCGATAGTCTGGATTCTTTCGAATAATATTCGTTCTTAATAATGGACTACGAACATCACGAATCTTGGTAAAATTCGACATAAATTCAGTATGATTAAAAGTATTAACCAAGTTTTTCATGTATTCAACACGAGTTAAATAAGATTTAATATCATTGCCATCACGATCAACTGTATTACGCGAAAACTTAATTTTGGTTTCAATTTCCAGTTTGCAATTGTTGACATTAGAAATACTTTTTACATAAAGTGTTTCATTATTGACGAGTTCACTATTCTTGCTCAAATATTCATAACGCTTACCAATAAAAATAATTAAATGACGAATTAAGGTTGCAATCATTCTATTTTCATAAGTAACAAATTCATCTTCGGTAAAGATATTTAAAATTCTTTCAGGAATAACATTGCCATCTTTATCTACACTTTTTACATATTGAGAGTGGCTAGCAAGATGTTGAACCGATTCACTATTAATCTTTTTACTTAATTCAAGAGGAACAACACTTGTTGTAGTTTTTGTTGTAATTTTTGGATGCTCAATAATCTTTTCTAGATGAGGCAAAGTATCTTCAATATTCTTTATCCAACTCATATCAAAGTAACTGTCTTCCTTACGAGTGGCACGAACATAGGTATTATGACCAGCCGAAATTTGTTTAAAGATAGCTAAGGCATTCTTATCATGATTTAAAAGAGACTCAATTTTACGTTGAGCCTTCTTATTAATACGTTCATAATGAACGAATTGAGCTTTTTTAGCTCGCTTTGTTTCTTTATTATTTCCGCTGATTTTTTTCATTCTCATTCACTAATTCATTCTAATTAAATTATCAATATAAGCATGAGCCATCTTGAAATTATTTTTGCCAAATAATTTATCAAGTTCAGTATTTAATTGATGTAATTCATCTTTTAAGAAACCGACGTTTAAAGATTCAAACTTCTTTAAAACCTTATTTGTGAAAATGAAATCAAAACCATCAAGTTCAGTTCCACCACAAGCCACATAAACTGGAATAAAGGTATTTAATTGTTTCAAAATACGGTTACCGAAGGCAAGTCTAAATTTTGCGATAACAAAATTATCTAATTCATTGAATTTGTCTAACACTTTACTACTAATTGGGAATTGAAGAATTGCATCTTGATATAATTTTTCAATTTGCTCATATGAAACACTACGGGCTTCGGTGTATTCAGCTTTAAATGGAATACCCTTATTATCAAAGAAAATCGAGATTGCACGATCATAAACCTTATCACTAATTGTGAAGGTACTATCATCATTATTTGCGGTACCAAAGAACATTACGTTTTGTGGAATTAAAATTTTACCTTTGGTAATATTTTTAGGATCTGTATCACTATAAGTATTAATTAATTCAACATTCCACTCCTTAACATCAGGCATTTCCATGATGGATAAGAACTCCGCAAAATAGTATTCGACACGGGCGAGGTTCATTTCATCGAGAACAATAATATTTAAATCTTTGCGATAAGTAGTTTCATATAAGGCTCTTAAGAATTCGGTTTCATTAAATTTTTTCGTGAATTCGTTATAGTAACCTAAAAGTTCACTACGATCTTTATAGGAAGGTTGAATAGAACAAATAAACGCATCATTTTTAAAATATTTTCCTAAAGCATATGGAAGACTAGTTTTACCAGTACCAGAGATACCTTCAAGAATAATTAATTTAGAAGTTGCCATACCAGCAAATAATTGACGAATAGTTTCAATTTTATAATATAAGTGCATTTGCGAAGCACAAAATAATCTAAAACCTTGACATAACTCTTCAAGTGACAAGCCTTCAATCGTAGGAATACTCACATCTTTATCTTTATATTGACTATCAACATAAGTAAGTTTTGGAAAACGAGATTGAACTTCTTTTAAAGTTTCTGCTGATTTATTATCTAAAGCAGGTTGGCCATTTGGTTTTACCCCAAGTTCACCAACTTTTAAATTTAAAATCTTATCACGTTCTTGAACCGCGTTATAAAGTTCATTGTTTAAATTTGCCACTTCATTTTCGAGTTTATCTTTTTCGATTTCACGTTTATAAAATTTAATGTATTTTTTAAGTAACCAATAAATTAAGAAACCAAGACCGAATAATAATCCAGCAACAATAATCCACCAAATAACAAAGAAAATCCAGCCACCAACACCCCAATTCGCACTATATTGTTGAAAAATTTGATTGTAATTTGAGAAGTTATCGCCAACTTTAGTCCACTTAAAAACAATCCAATCATAAAAGAAATCGCCTAGATCAATGAAGAAGGCTTTCAAAAACTCTGCTAAATATTGAAAGAACTCAGCCATAAATTGTTTCCTCCGTTAGACTAAATACTAAATTAACGTTAAAAGCACCATACATCGCTAAACTTGTGTTATCTAAATCCCAACCTTCAAGGTAAATTGAAAGAACCACTCTATAAGGTTCATCTTGTTTTAAAAGAAATAAGTGACGCTTTTCTTTAAGTTCACTTGAACTTATAGAATCTTCTTTGTTTACCACTAAACCATTTTCAATTGATTTAGTTAAATCAACATGGCTGACACCAGCTTCAGTTTTCGCCATAAAAGTGCTAGCTTTAAAATCGCTACCACTACTATTATACTCATTTGTGCCATAGATTACTTTATCAGAATTTGAATAATCACCATATAAAAATTCATAACGACCACCATTACTAGAATAATAATCATAATAACCATCAGCATTAATATCTAATGGAGAGGCAAAAAGAGTATCCTTTTCTTTAAAAGGATCATAAATTAAATAATCTTTATCGTTATAAAGAAAACTATAACGTAAGGATTTATAAGTTGTATTTAAATTAGCAACTATCTCTTCATGGGTTAAGGATGGATAAACATCACTTAAAGTTGAAGCAATCTTTTCATTTGCATCAGGATTATTACTAAAAGTTGAAGTTTCACTAACCATTGCATAACAATCGTGACTCGCTTTTAAGTAAATTTCTTTCGTAAAATAACCTTCTGTCGCATTTAAGGTTTCTTTATAGGATGATTCTCGATTAATTTTACCTGTTCGATAAGCTTCCTTAAAAACTGGTGTAGTAATATAACTTGCACTATCATTCAACCAACTAGTTTCGTACATACTTGAAACTGGAATAAAAACGGGAATTGTACCTAAATCATTTGTTGAAACACTGGTACTATAATTAATATTTCCATTGCCATCTTTGATTCCTATATATAAAGTTGGATCAGAAACTAATGAAACATCAATTTCATTAACATATAGATTGTTATCACTTACGAAATAAGCCGCACTAAAACCAATACTCATTAAAAGTACCGACGTAATAGATAAAACTAACGCAAATAATCGTTTACCTTTCATGTTAATCACTTTCGAAATTTAAAACTAAAGAAAATCTTTGACCACTAACAACGTTTGAAAAAGCACGATCATATCCTTCAAGATAAATTGTCATATTAAGATCAGCTACACTTTCAGTTTGTGTAATTGAAGCTAAAACAGTTCCTTTATTAGTTAATCCTTGTGTGCCAATATAATCTGCTCCTAATGAAGTAAATGAGGCCGCATAAGTACCATCTTTATGGTCTGCTTCAAAGCAAGATCCCGTAAAGGTTTTAGAACCTGTTCCCGTGGTAACCGATGAAGCGTAAGTTGGCGTTCCACTATAGTAACCATAGACATATTCATTTTGAACGACATTACCACCACTATCAACCGTAGTCGTGTAATCATAATAGCCATCGGAATTTAAATCCATTAAAGCTCCGACTGGCGTTGTTCCACCGCTTAAACTATTAAAATTAATGAGCGAATTAATCGTTGAACTCTTAAAGAATACTCGGCAGGTTTGCTTAATATTTCCAGTGCCATCTAAAGAATAATCTTTTAAATAGATATCACCATAATCATAAGATGTACTGCTAGAGGTTCGAATTATACGGAAAACAAAGTTGACATTAACATACCAACTCTTACTTGCTTGTGTATCATTTACTCCAAGTAAGTAACTAGGGCTACCTTTTAAACTGATATCGTTACCATTAGAATGTGGACCAGAAGTAACTGGAGAAAGATAATTAGTGGCATATCCATTACTTGAAAGATAATAATCTAATGTATCATAACCTAAATCACCATCAGACCAATATATATAAGGATTGGTGCTATCGACAGTTAAATTATAAGTTGCTGCATTAGGTAATTGGACTTCACTTCTTAAACCAATTTGGAACTTAGTGGAGTTACCAACGGAGGTACCTTCATAAGTTGCCGATGCATTTACTTGAATTTGATACCATGCAAAAGTAGAACTAACAGCCGTGATAGCTGTTAAGGATAATACAAATAACATAAAGGCAAAACGCTTATTTTTAAGCATTAGTTGTATCTCCTGAGGTAGTAGCTTTGTTATAGGTCTTAAATGTTAAACCTAATTTAAGTGAACTATCACGAGGTTTATCTCCAGTACACTCTGGATCACTACCCTCTAAATAGAACATTAAGGTATAACGAATAATACCACCAACTTCTAACCCTTCATAGTTTCGATTAAATACATTCTTCTCATCGACAAAGGGAGTACAAAGTGAAGTATCAGTATCACTTAAATACTCACTATAGGTCTTTACTCCATCACTAGTGGTTTTCTCAGTTGCACTAGCTTTGGCATAATCCGTATAAGTATGAGTTGTATCACTGTTTTCATATAGACGAACACGTAAAATTTCATCAAGGCCATATAGACTATTGGCTGGTTTGACGTTTTCGATAAAGGCGAGATTAATATCATAATTAGCAACTACTGAGCCTGTATTTTTGATATAGAAGGTAAGTTTATAGAAAAATATACCATCTACTACCTTATCGCTAGTATAACGATTTCCAATATCACTTGAAGTGGCACTATCATCTAGTACATCACTAGTTGGAATATATTTACTTGTGTAAACCGCAAATGGAGGTAATTTATCTACACGATAAAATGTTTTAGGTTCTGTAAATTCACTCGTTGTATCTAGTGAAATCACTGGACCATCATTATTAAGTGAGACTGTAAAATCTCCTAGTTGCTTTCCAACAAAAGCGATAATAGCAAAACTCGTAACCGCTAATGAAAAAACACCAGTAGAAATAATTGCAATAATTCTTCTCTTTTTCTTTTTTACGTATTCTTTGTGAACCATGATTATGCTCAAAAAGTATTTTAATAGTAAATAAAATACTTATAACTAAAACAAATATAAATTATTATGTCCCCTAGAAAATAAAAAGGAGCCTCATTACCTATCAAATAAATTCAGCTAATTTATTTTCTTATAGGTAACTGGCTACCATCGTTTATTAATTAACACGTAAGGCCCTTTAGTTTTCTGTCACACTTTTTCAAGTGTTTTGGTTTTTTCTACGATATTATTAAACACCATTTCTAAAAAATAAGCAACAACATTTTTTTAGTTCAAATTTAAAATCTAAAAAATAGGTAAAAACATTGAAAATAAGCACTTTTTAACTAATTTTAAGGATATAAAAACCCAGACACTTTTGTATCTGGGTATCTATCTTAAATTTAGATCAAAGATAACTAAGCTTGTTTAATTGCTCTAAAACTACAAGCAAGGGAATAAGCAGTTGTTTGAATTTGCTTTTTATTACAAAGAACGTCGCTACCTTCAAACCAAAAATAAAGATCACAATCGATGTAAGAATAATAGTTATTAGTTCCGTAAGTAGCCCAATTACGAGATGTTGCACTACCAACTTCACCAATATAACTACCATAAGTCGTATTATCATAGGCTAAAGTGTCAGTCGTACTAGAGAAACCTTTTGTAGCATCACTAACTGCACTTGAATAGTCATAATCGCCAAGAGTTGAAGTACTTGAAACATACTTCAAAGTTGTTCCGTTTACACTTGTACCATCAGCGCCAGTATCAGTTTGGTTATAATCAGGTGCCCAAACCGAATAAACATCATTTTCTGTTACTGTGTTATTAGTTCCACGATATGGTTTAATACCCATTCTTACGGCAGAATCAATCTTTTTTGTAGCATCTGAATTTGTAAATGCAGCATTACTCATAAAGATATGATAAGCCTTAAGATTGCTTTGTGTCTTTACAATAAATCTCAATTTAAGTTTGACATAATAGTAAGTTCCACTAGAAGCATCAAGTGAATTACCAGAATTAGCAACTTGAGTATATGTATTAGTAATTCCACCATTACCATCTAAATCAGCTTTATAAGCTGTTGGAGTAGCTTTAGTCAAATCAACACTAGCATCTCTTAAATTTTGGAAGGTAATTCCATCATAAGTATTATTTGTAACATCATGAACAATTGTATCGGCTACATCGTATGGATTTGCTCTAAAAGCATGTCCACGAGCTGAATCTGCACCACCTACATCAGCAATACCGTAATCATTAGTACTTGCTGTATAAGAAGTATCCCAGTCAACATATAAATCACCTTCTGTTGAGACTGCTGTCATATTCTTGAAAGCAGCATTAACAACAGTACTTGATGTAAACCAAGCATAAGTGCTTGATGCCGCAGCACCAATACTTATAGCTAATAATGCGGAGCCTAGCACTAAAAAAGTAGACTTCTTCATATTAAATCCTTTCATTTGGTACTCAAAAAAATAAATACCAATAATTTATAAATATCTAAAAGAAATAATTACTTATTTCTTTGAATCGTCTTTATTGTTAGCAACATCACTTAATAATTCAGCTTTTAATCTCTCTTTTTCTTCAGGAGTAAGATCATTAAGTTTGACCTTAGCTTTTTCATTAAGCTTTTTAATATATACAATCAAATATAAAACATTAACAAGTAATAAAACAAATAAAGGAAGAACAAAAGCAAATAAATAAACGGTAGGATTCTTTTGTAAATAGCCAATAAAGCCAGTAGCTTGATTTAGCTCAGCACTTGTTTTTGGCATCGTAACTAACATAATAATTGAAATCACGAACAAACCTAATGTAATGATTACATCAAGGGTTATCAATATATAATTAAGAATCTTTCTGTTGTTTTTCATTATTTTTTTCTTCCACTATAATGCTTCTAGAGAAACGCATCTAGAAGCATTATAAATGTTTTTTAACTAAAATTAAAGAAAAATTAGTTACCAACTATGCGGTTGGACCTTTAACAGCAGCAAATTTCATTGATAATGTATAAGCTGTGGCACTGATTTTATCAACAACACAATCTGCATCAGTTCCTTCAAACCAAACATAGAATGAAGCTTCTATTTCCTGGGATCCAGTAACCCTACCAATGTAATTTGGAACAGTTGTAGAGTCATAAGTATAAGTAGTAGGAATGGTCTTGAAAGATTTTTGACCAGCTGTAGCACTCTCAGTATAAGTATAAGTAGTAGTATCAGCGGCAGTAGCACTAGTAACAAAACTTAAAGCACTTGGAGTACCATTATCAGCAGCAATAAAACCTGGCGCCCAAACATGATAATTTGTTCCTTGAACAATTCCAACACGAACAGAAGAATAAATCTTCTCAGTAGCAAGAGTTGCAAGTGATCCTTCAGAAAGAATGATATCGTTCTTCATAGCAGCATCAGTTGTTTCAACTTTGAATTTTAAATCGAATTTTGCAAAGAAATAATATGAACTCTTTGGATCTTTTGAAGAAGAGGTATAATCGACAGAATCAAATGAATTAGCTTTAATGGTTCCATCAGCATTTTTTGTTGCACTCCATGCAGTTGGAGCGGCTGGAGTGGTCAAATTAATACTGCAATCACGAAGGACATTTAATTCGCCCAATGTAGCTTCAGTACCATAAGTTCCATAAGCATGAGCAGTTTTAAAACCTAACGCAGCAGTAGTTTGATAATCAACCTTTAATGAACCTTCTGCACTAGCGGCAATAAGATTGGATAAACTAGAAGTAACGGTAGTAGTTGCAGTGAACCAAGCAACGGTACTAGTAGCAGCAGCGGCCATAGAAACGACTAAAAAAGCAATAGCAGGTATAAGTAATTTTGATTTTTTCATATATTTTTTTCTCCTATATAATCAAAAAAACAACTAATTTTGTTAGCTGATAGTACAGGATTGCTAGATTATATCTCGTGGGGACGAAAATATATAATCAACAATTTTGTACTTTTACTATACTACATTTTACATAGAACGCAAGTATTTTTTGTAGCCCTACTCTTAACATAAAAACCAATTTTCTTAAATTACAAGCAAAGTAGTTATTCGCTACGAACAATATCAATTGTTTTCTTATTTAAAAGTGAGCCAACACTAATAAGTGTTGAAATAAAACCAATAACTAATGTTATTAAAAGCATATAAATAAGCAACATTGGTTCAAAGAAAATGATCGAAATTCTAAGACCAATAATGTTATCCACTACAAGATTAATAATACCAGTAATCCCATATGTTAATGAAGCACCTAATATAAATGTAATTAAACTAATATATAAAGATTCAAAAATAAATATACTAATAACATCAATTTTCCTAGCCCCTAAGGCTCTCAAAATTCCAATTTCTTTTTTCTTAAAATCAACACTTGTAGAAATATAATTAATAAAAATAGCGCATGTTAATATGGCAAAGATTATTACTGAATAAGTAATAATTGTCTTCGCATTATTGATTGCTAAGGTAATGGAAGTTAATTTCGAGGCATAAGTTACCGCTACATCATATTTAATAGATGAGGAAGAATCTTCATAACCTAAAACTGCCAATTCTTCTCTTTGACTGTCCACCGTACCATCATCAATTTCACTTACTTTATAATTATTTTGAACAAAAGTCACAATCTTTGATGGATCATCCGTTTCTTTTAAACCTATTAAAAGATAGCAATAATCACCTAATGTATCATATTTAACCGCTGTTTTCTCGTCTAGACTTATAAACTTATAATAATCACTCTCGGAAACATAAATATTGTTTAACTCTTTACTATAATCAATGATCATTCCAACAATTTTTAATGGCATCTTATTAGCAATATGATTATTTTTGTCATTTAGCGCACTAAAAGAAAAAGTGCTTTCGCTATTCCTGATTGTATGCTTATAATCATATCCACAATCTGTTGCTACACTATTAATTACAGTTTTATATATTTCAATTCCACATGGTTCCCCTGGGAATAAATCATTTCGATAAAAACCATTTAATTTTTCAAAACTACCGTCGAAAGCTAAAGGATAATGAACTGAACCGCTTAATAAATAATAGCAATATTTTATTAAAAAATTATAAATATAAAAATCTGATTCATAATCATCTTCTTCAAGGCATTTTGGGCTCAAAGTCGTGACATATTTTTTCCAAAAATCCCGATATTTTTCGGTATTTCTAACCTGATTCCAAGAAATCTTTTTCCTTAAATACATCAAGATATCAGTTAATGGATATTGTATATAATCTCTCAAGGTAATTTCGCTTTTATCCATCGGTTCAATACAGTAATCTATATTATTGCTAATTCGATCATGAACCTGCCAATTGGAATCTTTAATATATTCAAATGGAGAAGCAAAATTAATTAAATTATCTAAGTTAAAAGTTTCAACAACGCATTCTCCACTTCCAATCGTTTCTTCTTCGTTAAACCATAAAATATTATCTTTAATCGATTTCTGATTTGAATACAGATACAAATTTGTATATTTATTAATATCTCCTGTTAAATTACGGTTTATTACTTTATCTCCAAAAACATAACTTCTTTTTTTAGTTGTTTTGGTTTTTTTAGAGAATAAAGGAGTCTTATTAAAACTTATATTCAAATAATTAAAAATTCTATTCTCGATACCAGTTTCTTTACTTTCATATTCTTTTTTCTTATAATCTAAATCTAAATTTGTATCAAGTATTCCAACAATCTTATAATAACTAATTTTCCCTTGTGCATTACTTGGTAATTCATTGTTGAACTCAATTTTAATATATCCGCCAATAATATCTTGATAATTTGAAGGTTTGACGTTTTTAGAGTAAAAAGTACCATCGTCATTAGTCTTTACTAAATCAACCCCACTTTTTTTATAATATTCATAAAAATACATTGGGATTACAATGTCGTCATCATTAACTGGAATGCTGCTCCCTTCAACTAATTGATATGAAAAATCATTATTATTTTTTGATAAAAAATCATCATTCCAAAAACTATAGCCATAAAAATGATTATCGTAAAAAACGCTTTCATATCCTATTAATCCACTTATACTATTTCCAAAAATACCATAAGGTATACCATGACCATTTTCATTATATATTTCATAAGCTTTCTTATTTAAAGTTTTCTCTATATTAGTTTTATCGCTCAAGTAAAAACCGGTATCTTGATTACTTCTTTCTTCTTTAAATGCTTCGGTTTTGACATTTTGGTATTTTTTTGTAAAAGTTAAAAATCCATCATTATTATCGTTTATCGTATTTTTTAGAACTTTAAATTCATCATAGGTTTTGAATTCCTGAGATATTCCAAATAGTGTCGAACCGATAACTCCAATAATTAATGTTGAAATTAATCTAATTTTTTTATTGCTAAAATTATTAAAAGCCATTTTTAGACGACTAAGCAAAGGAAAACTACTTTTAGAAGCTGAAAAAGAAGATGTATCATTTTCTAGTAAGCTCTCAATTTCTATTGTATTAGTTACTTTAAATAGTTCACTTCCATCATTCAAATTATTATTAACTTTCACTGAAAAACTTTTTGAATTATTAATTAAAGTTTGAATCTTTCTAACATCATCGTTTGTTAATTGGTATCCATTTGTAACATTAACAAGATTGCCAACAATGGATAAACCCGACTTCTGCATTTCGTTTTGATATTTTTCTTTGCTAATATCTTCTTCTATTTCACCATCTTTAATTTTAATTATACGGTCTCCATATTTTCTTGCATCTTCTTCATCGTGACTAACGCAAATAACTAAGTGATCTCTACTAAGTTCTTTTAGCAAACTAAAAATTTCATTACCTGTTTTGCTATCAAGTGCACCTGTTGGTTCATCTGCAAGTATAACTTTTGGATTTTTAATTAATGCACGAGCAATCGCCACTCTTTGCTTCTGACCACCACTTAATTCAGTAATATTGCTAATTTTCTTATCTAAAATTCCAACTTTATTTAAAATAGCATCTAATTTATCCTCATTTGGTTTTTCTTTTTGCAATTTTAAAGCAAGAGAAACATTATCTTTTACATTAAATTCTGGAAGAACATTATAGTCTTGGAAAATAAAACCAAGATAACTATTTCGATAAGAATCCCAATCCTGCTCTAAAAAGTTCTTTGTTGATTTATGATCAACTATAATTTCACCACTATCATACTTATCTAATCCACCAATTAAATTTAAAAGAGTGGATTTACCACTTCCAGATTTACCAAGAATAAAAACAAATCCAGAATCTAAAAAAGATAAAGAAATATTCTTTATCGCTTTAACTGGAACACCCTTTTTAGGTAAATAAGTCTTAGAAATATTAATAAGTTTAATCATAAACTACTCTTAAAATAATTATGGTAAAAGTTTGTTGAATGCAGCGTAAGAAATCAATTAACAGCACAAACATTCCTTTTTTATCTTTTTATCCTTTTCTTCATGATAACATGATTAAAAGTCAAAAAAAAGTTAATAAAAAATAAAAAGGAACTAAAAATCAAAATTCGATATTCTACTATAAAATATTTTTTTGTGGTGCCAAAACTTGACGCTTTCGAAAACAGAAAAGTAATTATTGTTTTTTAAATCCAGCACTATTTATAAACTCAAAACAAAGAACTATTTACTATAATTCTTAAGTAATTTAACGAGATCAGTAAAGTTCATGCCCTTCTCAAACAAATCACCAGTAACATAATTAATATTAATATCTTTTAATAAATCCATTTGATCTTTATTAGTGATAGATGGAGCAATAAGCTCAATCCCATATGCTTTTGCTTCATTTGCAATCTTTTGAATTGAAGCAAGGTTAGTTGCATTATCGGCTAAAGCAACAATTAAATCACCTTTAAGTTCAACTTCATGAATACCAAGTTCATTACATTTACTAAGTGAAACTTCATCACCAAGATATTTAGACAAAACAACTTTAATACCAACTGAGGCTAAATCGCTTGGCGCTTTTGCTAATTCGCCAATATTCTTGGCAAAATCATTTTCATCAATTACAAACGAAATAAAACCATTTGGTAAAGCAACTTTCTGGGTAATAACGGCTAATTTCTCAAGATACTTAGGATCTTTAAAGAAACTGCTATTAATACGAATAATAAAGTGGCTTAATCCACTGACTCTAAAAGCATTTGGATCATAGTTATTATAGGAATTATTAATTAACTCAATCATTAAAGTCGTATAAGTAAACATCTTGTCTTCTTTCGTAATGATTTCAAATAAGTCATCATGATTGATATCCGTACCACGTAAATTATCTTTTACCTTTAAAGTTACAATCGCGCCTTCAAGACTCTTTAAATCTTTATTTAAGATTGGAAGATAATCCAAATCAAAATTCTTGTCTTTATAAGCACTTTCAAGTAATGAGAAAGTGTAATCCGTTTTACTAGCAAAACGTTCAACATGTTGCTCAATTGCATATAACTTATTTTGTAAGTTTGGCTTAAATTTAGATAGGTTCGTTTCAATATAACGAACAAAAGCAGGAACATTATCGAAATCAAGAGGATAGGACATAATAAAGATACTAGGCATCATCCTAACATCCACTCCATCTATATTATATAAGTGTTTAATAAAGTGGTTGATCAGTTCACAGTTATCATAAGTTGTGCTTAAACCAACTTCATTGAAAATAAAACCAATCGTGTTTGAATTATATAAATACATTTCATTAGCATTAAAAACTTCACTAATTTTTCTAATTGCATCTCGAAGCATAATGTTATAATTGACTTCGCCAACTTTCGTTAAAATATCATTACTATTTTCAATACGGCAAAGAACTACATATCCTTTGCTCTTACTATCGAAATGGTTATTTAAACTTTGTAAGAAAGGATAATAGGCATTAATAAATAAATTAACATCATATCGTTCACGACCAATTAACTCATCTTTCTTTAAAGGTTCCATTAAAATTGTGATTACTTTTTCTTTATTATTAGTTAGCTTTAAACTACTAATATATTTTTCTTTATCAAACAAGGATTCTTTATTATGGTTAGTTTTTAATGGACAATCACTACATGGTTTATCTAAACCATAAATCTCTTTATAACAATATCCACCAAGTTTTAAATTCTTACGATAACTCTTTAAAGAATCACTCGCGGTAATTAATTTATAATCATCTTTATTAATCGAATAGAGTTGATTTAAAGTAATCTTTAATAAATTCTTTAAGGTAATAATTGAATCATTAGTTTGCTCCACTAAAAGTAATTCATTAAAGAAACTACGATAAATAACTGAATAATAGAATAATAATTCTCGATCAAGGAAATCTGTATAAACTTCGTGTTCTTTATTCGCAAAATATAGAATACCTACCACTTGATCTTTTAAATAAACGACATAAAAATAGCCACTAGTAATATGGTAAATATCTAAAAATTTTCCTAATTCAGGCGAGACATTATCTCGACTCGTAAAATAAATCGAATTATCTTTATCGCTATGTCCAATTAAGGCACTAACTAAATCAAGATTTAAATCACTAGCCTTAAATAAATTATCGCCCTTTTTACTAAATTCATCATATAACTCATAATGAACAAAGTATTTATTAATAATAAATCCACAATAATCATAATCAAAATAATTTAAAATCCCTTTTAAGGTTGGCATAAAATTATCTTTAAAATTGGTTTCGTTTTGCACACGATCACCTAAAGACAACATATTTTCGGTAACTTTACTAAGATAGCTTAATCGCTCAACTTGGCTTTCAATTCCTTTTTTATCGCTGATTCTACTTGGAATAAAAATATCAATTGGATTAGATTTTTTATTAACATAATATAAATCATTAACAATTTCTTTTTCACTACTATAAGGATAGATAACGGCACTAACTTTAATTGTGTTACATTCATTATTGGTTAAAGAATATTCTAAATGGTGATAGTTCTTTACAAAATAATTAAGTAGATAATCTAAACTATGAAGCGAATCAATATTACGAATAAAGAAGAATAAACTAAATTCATCACGATAGCCTACTACGACATCGTTTTTCTTAAAAACTTCTTTTAATTGTTTAATGATGCCCATTGATTCTTCTAAAGATAACTTAACATTATTATCTGAGAAACGAACAATTAAAAAAGCATTTCTAAAAGCAAAGGATTCGTCAATAAAATTAGGTATATTCTTTATAAATGAATCTTTTGAGAGAATTACGGATTGTTGACTCTCATAAATTTGATAGATGAATTTTAAGTCCTTAAAATCAACATGTTTCTTATAAAAAATAATATCTTGATACTTGTCTTGAATATCTTGCAATAGACCATTAAGCTCATCAAATTCGGTATCAAGTTCACTATATTTATCAAAATTAAAATTAACCTTCGAAATATTATCAAAATTATTTAAAGTTTTTAAATAGAGGTTATTATAAAGCGTTTGTTTTTCATATTTTCTAATCTTTAAAGAGATAACGAATTCACCAACAGCTAACAAAATAATAAGGCAAACAAGAATAATTAAAACATAAATATTGGTGGCAAAAACATTAAGTGTAAATAATAAGAAAACAATACCAATTAAACAAATAACAATCGCTGTAATTAATCTGGCAATTTCAAATTTTTTGATATCTTTCACAAATGATTTAGTTTTTACCATATAAAAAACCTCTTTTTTCAATTATAGAGAATAATTTCAAATATTTATAATCTTTTTTACTTATTGTTCATTTTTTTGAATGATTTTATTGGCTAATTCTAATATTCTAACTTCTCGATTATAGATTAAGAAGCCTAATTTTTGATCTCTTTTTTTTAAATATTCATTCATTGCATCAAAATATGTATATTTTACTTTGGTTAGATGAAAATCATTAATCTCATCAGGCATTAAATGATTTTTAACTTCTTTTATTGGTTTAACTAAATAATAATGATTAAGATTATTACGATTAATTAAATTATAGTAATCACTGACGAAACCTAAATAAGCGATGATTTGAACTTCAAAACCAAGCTCTTCTTTAAGTTCACGCTTTAAAGCTTCTTCAAGTGTTTCGTTATTCTCAACGCCACCCCCACTTGTTTCAATATAAGAGTAAGATGCAAACTGATCATCACGCTCAATGTGGGCAAAATAATAATAGCCATCTAAATAAACAATCGCTCTAACAATGTTACGCTTAAAATAAGGCTGACTAGTGGTTTTTTCCCACATAGTGTCTTTTAATTCGATATTTATTTCATCATAGTTGAACATTATTTAATAACCTTTATATTATTCATATTCTTTTTCGCCTTGATTGACAAAACAAAGAAAACTAATGATAAAATTTGTAATCCAAAAGATAAGTAAATAAATAGATTCCAGTTAGCACTATATAAATAACCAAATAAAGCACTACCAAAGAACCAGAATAAACCAAAGAATCCTTCAAAAATTCCATAACCTAACGAACGATTATTCTTGGATACCAAAGTTGCCACCGCACTCTTTAAGATTGATTCTTCAGCACCCATCCCAATTCCCCATAAAATAATACCTATAATAATTAAAGTAAAGTTCGTTGTTGAAAAGATGAGAATTGGAAAAGCCGCACTTAAAATAGTAGCAATTACTAACGTCCAAATTTTGATTTTATCATAAGCATAGCCAAAGGCTAAAGCAGCAATAGCATCGCTTAACATTGCTAAACTATAAAGTAAAGGAAGATAGTTATCATCAACGACCTTAATGGATTGTAGATATACTTCAATCAAAGGAAAATCTATAAAGCCTAAAGCGACAAGGCAAATTGCAATGATATAGAAAATGAAGTCTTTCGAGCTTAAAATCGCTTTACTTTTTTCTTTCGTGGTTTCTTCTTTGTCGTTTGTCACTACTCTTTCTTCTTCAAAATTCTCAGGATGAGGAAATTTAAATTTAGCAAAAAAGAGAAGCAATAGAGTTAAAATTCCTGGGATAATTAACATCAAAAAGCAAAAACGATAGGAATCATATAAAGCTTTACCTTGTTGAGTTAATAAAATAAAGGTTAAAAATAAAGGACCTAAAAAAGCACCGATTTGATCCAAAAATTCAAGCCAACCGAAAGTTTTGCCTTCACCCGCATTTTTACTAGCAAAACTAACAAGAGTTGATTTAGCTGGTTTGCGAATTGAACGACCAATACGTTCGAGTAAAATTAAACTACAAGCATAAATCCAACCATTTTTAAAAGTCAAAGCTAAGGCTGGAATAACAATAATATCAATTGAATAACCAATAATGGTCATCAACCAATACTTTTTTGTTTTATTAGCAATCGCTCCAGTTACTAAAATTAATCCACAACCTAATAGTTCCCCAAGTCCACTAACAAGACTAACAACAAAACTATTAGCTCCAATTTCAGGAAGAACCAAAAAATTACCATAAATAGATTTAGCGCCCTCATGCGTAAAATCACTAAGCGCACTAACTAGACCCATCAAAACAATAAAAATAATCGAATTTTTTAAGATGTGTTTTCTTTCTTCATCATTTTCCATATTAATTGCTCACTTTAATTCATTAATAAGTTATTTCTTATAAAAAGGACATCTTTCTTTTATACAATCTGGATTTTTATCAGCAAATTCACAAATAATTTTACTCGATTCCATAATTACACCATATTTTTCTTTAGCAAATGTAATTGCGTAACTTAAGGAGATAAAGGCATTACGTTTACAACAACGTGGTCCACCAATCTTCGACATTATTCCTAAAACATGGGATGTATATTCCATATTATCTTTATAATAGTCACTATTAGATAAAGGCGAAGTATGATTAATGATTGAAAACGCGGCCCCTAATGAGGTTGAAGCGCCACAAACTCCCCAATATCCACAAGTTGCTCCTGGCATTAAAATAGAACGTGTTGCTAAATTATCGAGAGCTAATCTTAAATCGATATTTCCACCAGCATTTTTATAGGCAGTTAAAAAAGCCGCTCCATCTAACAAATGATGCTCGGGCCCATTAATACTAATTAAATCACTTTTCATTAATGTGCGCGCTATTTCAAGTGGATTCTTAGAAGTGCTTTTTAAGCATTCTTCTTTTATATAGTTATATTTAACATCTAAATTTCCCATAAGAGTTCTCCCATAAACGCCATAAATTATAGCATAACGTCCAAAACGAAAATATCCATAAAGCAAATAAAAAAAGAAAATATAGACCAATATATAATTATTGTTTTATAGTTTTTGCACTAAAAAACCGACCATAAGGTCGGTATTTATTTAAATGGTGGCCCAAGCGGGGGTCGAACCCGCTACACAAGGATTTTCAGTCCTTTGCTCTACCAGATGAGCTACCGGGCCAGGTAATAAATTAATAGTTGGCGGACCAGACGGGAATCGAACCCGTGATCTTCACAGTGACAGTGTGACATGTTAACCGCTACACCACTGGTCCACGCGCTTAATTATTTTAACTAAATACCAAATATAAATCAATAAAAATATGTTCGATAAAATAATTAACTTAATAATTATAGCGACATTTTAATCTTTTTTGTTAACTTTATGATATTCTTTCACAAATCTTTCCGCTTTTTTATCGTAAGCCATTGGGCAAACTCCACAACATGGCTTAGCTTTTTTCTTATTTTTACCAATGTTTGGTAAGATATAGCGAAAGAAAATAATTGTTCCTAAGAAAATAAAGACGCAAATTAAAACAATAATATCTACATAATTCATAATTAAATACTGATTAACCAACCAATACCTCCAATTAAACTTGCTAAGACCCAAGCCACTCCAATTTGAAAACTAATTCCTTTTAAAGTCGCTTTAAAACTTCCAAGCTCTTTACGCATTGCTCCGATTGCTCCAAAGCAAGGTGCACTAAATAAATTAAAGACAAGATAGGCATAAGCGCTCCATCCATTAAAGAAACTAAAAGCACTACTATTAAAAATCCCACTACCAACACCACCCGTAACATCTTCACTAATACCACTAATAACAGTCATTGAGGAAATAACTTGCTCTTTGGCAACTAATCCTTGAATTGCACTAACTGCCGCCGCCCAACTCCAATGTCCACCAAGCATAATATAAAAGAACCAAGCGAAGGAATTTCCAATAGCGGCTAACATACTTTCAGAAATAAAAACCGTCTTATTATCGACAAATCTGAAATCATAAGTAAAACTAGCAAAGAACCAAACAAAAATTGAACAAATTAGAATTACACTACCTGCACGCTTAATAAAAGCTAAGGTTTTATCGCTTACATCACGAGCAACGTATTTAAGAGAAGGGACTTGATACGCTGGCAATTCACTGACGAAAGTTGAATTGTGTCCTTTATAAAATAAATGCTTTAAAATAACTCCACTAATGAGAATAATTGTGATAGCAAATAAATATAAACTAAAACTTACAAGCCAACTATAACTACCAAAGAAATAACTCGCAAATAAAGCAATAATTGGTAATTTAGCATTACATGGAATAAATGGAGTTAGAATAATCGAAAGATGTCTTTCATCAGGATCTTCTACCGTTCTACAGGTCATAATACCAGGAACGCTACAACCACTACCTAAAATAAAAGGTACTAAGCTTTTTCCACTCAAACCAAAATTATGGAAAACACGATCTAAAAAGAAGCTAATACGCGACATATAGCCAGTTGTTTCCAAAATGGCTAAACAAGTAAATAAAATGATAATTTGTGGAACAAAATTACAAACGGCACCGACTGCACTTACAATTCCATTTTGAACAAGCGAAACCGCCCAAGGAGAGCCTCCTGCAACTTTAATAAGCGAACCAAGCCAAGGGCCTAACCCCATAAAATTAACATTATAAGAAAATGTTGTAGTAAAAATATTTAACTCAAGAACATCCGCTCCATTAAAAAGCATATCAATTAAATTAACAGTTAATCCACCAACAATTCCAACACTTAATAAATATACTAAAGCCATAACAACTATAAAAATTGGAATTGCCGCCCATTTATTTAAAAAGACCTTATCAAGACGATCCGTAATAGATTCTTTAACTGGCACAGTCTTTACACATTCTTTTTTTAAATTTTCAATATAACAATAACGCTTATCGGCAATTAATTGTTCGCCATCCATCCCATATTTTTCTTCTAATTTTTGAATATTGGCTTCGCTATGGCGATTAAGTAAAACCATATATTCTTTATCGTGCTCAATAACTTTAACCGCACTAAATCTTTTATAGTTTTGTTCGGGAAGAAAATGTGTCGCATTATCATTAATAACCCATTCAATATCCTCTGGATAAATTGGTAAATGGGTATTTTTCTTATATTTCCCACTATTAATTAATTCAATTAATTTATTGATTCCAGTACCATTCTTAGCTGAAATTGAGACGATTGAGCAACCTAATTTTTCGCTCAATTTATTAACATCAATTGTGATACCAACTTTGTTCAGCATATCTTCCATATTCAAAGCAATTACCACATCAGTATCCATCTCTAAAAGTTGAGTAGTTAAGTATAAAGATCTTTCTAGACTTGTTGCATCAATAATATTTATGATTAAATCAGGCTTTTCTTCAAAACAAAATTTACGCGAGACTTCTTCTTCGGCAGTATATGGCGACAAGGAATAAATCCCAGGAAGATCAACAATACTAATCTCCGTACCTTTGATTCTACCTTCCTTTTTTTCAATCGTAACGCCAGGCCAATTGCCAACTTTTTGATTACTGCCAGTTAAGGCATTAAATAATGTGGTTTTCCCACTATTTTGATTTCCTACTAATGCACAAATCATAACTATTCAACCACCTTTATATCAATACCATGCATATCCGCTCTCCTTAAACAAAGTTCATAGCCTCTTAACTTAACATCAACCGGATCACCAAGCGGTGCAATCTTCTTAATTTCAATCACGACCCCTTTTGTAATTCCCATATCGAGCAAACGCCTTCTTAAAGCCGCGTTATCGTTATGAAAGTTTAAGACTAAACACTTTTGTCCCCTTCTTAAGTCACTTAAATGACCTTCATCTCCAATTGACAAATGCTTTCGTTTATCCATAACTACCTCACGAGTTAACCATAGTTAACTTTTCCTTTAATATACTAGTATCAAATTGATATTAAGTCAATATAAAGACAATTAGAAAGTGAATATCTTGCAAAAAAGAAGGATTATTCTATTATTATATTAATGGAAAAAAGAACTAAGGCTATTGAGGATTATTTAGAAGCCATCCTAATTCTTGAAGACAAACAAAAAGAAGTTCATTCAATTGAAATCGCTAATTTTTTAAATGTTTCTAAGCCTGCGGTTGCAAAAGCGATGAAAGAACTATTAACTCTTGGCTATATTACAAAAATTAAATATGGTGAAATTGCTCTAACTAATGAAGGTAAAAAAATAGCTAAAAATACTTATGAAAAGCATAAATTAATCAAGAAATTTCTTTTAAGTATTGGTGTGGATGATTTTAATGCTGAACATGACTGTTGTTTAATTGAACATGTTATTAGTAAGGTCACACTATCTAAACTAAAAGAATATATGAATAAAGAGGATAATAAAAATGAATAAAATATCCTTTAAAATCTTTAATAATGGCCTACCTCTTGAAGCTAAAGAAATTCGTCATCAAGTATTTCAAATTGAACAAATTTTTATTATTGATATTGATGAAATCGATGATACTTGCCATCACTTAATGCTCTACTATAATGACAAACCAGTAGGGACATGTCGTTATTTTATTGCTAATAAGACCACTTATCATTTAGGTCGTTTCGCAATTCTAAAAGAGTATCGTCATCTAGGACTTGGTTCAAAGATGTTAAATGAATGCGACCAAAAAATTAAAAAATTAGGTGGAAAACGTATTGAACTTGGCGCTCAATATGATAAAAGAAATTTCTACTATAAAAATGGTTATAAGGATTTGGAAGATGCGATATTTTTAGATGAGAACTATCCTCATATTAATTTATATAAGGATTTAAAATAAATATTTAAATATTATTTTTTACTTTGTTAGATGTCAAAGTCAAAGCAACAAAAAGTAATATTTAATACGTTTTTAAGTCTTTTTATATCAAAGTTGCATTCAACTTGTCAAAATTTGACAAATTATATTTAAAAATCAATAATTT
>Ga0183101_1000025_pt19 | contig 35355 bp, 32 predicted proteins | sample Biomet3_FD_127790 | JGI IMG/M metagenome (GOLD analysis project Ga0183101, IMG submission 127790) | Microbial communities from bioreactor (seeded with sewage sludge) at LBNL, California, USA - Biofuel metagenome 3 | ecosystem: Engineered > Bioreactor > Anaerobic > Unclassified ... | reverse complement strand
AAAAAAAGTCTTAAATAGCTTATTTTTCAGCAGAACTTTGAAAAAGTTATATGCAAGATCGTTTCCAGGCACGAATACATCTGCCAGATAAGCGCACTTTCCCGTCGTCAACAATTTCAGCATTCTCTATATCGTTTCAACATTTTCTGTGTCGTTTCAACATTTTCGGTGTCGTTTCAGCATTCTATGTGTTGTGTCAGCATTCTCTGTCTTTATTTCAGCATTATATGTGTCGTTTCAGCATTATATGTATTTATTTCAGCATTATATGTATTTATTTCAGCATTCTCTGTCTTTATTTCAGCATTATATGTGTCGTTTCAGCATTCTATGTATTTATTTCAGCATTATATGCGTCATTTCAGCGTTCTCTATGCCTTTACTCTCTTCTTATTCTCTTATCGCCTGTCCACAAGCCTTTTAGGCCTGCCTTTTATTCTGTTCAGTTCGAGCCTCATAGGGCCTGTGAAATTGAATACTATTTTGAAAGTGCCTTCAGCATAAGCCCTGGAAAGCGGAGGCTTATATCTGAGAAAAGTACGAAGAAAGTTTTCTTTTATAAGGTCCCGGTCGCACACCTCAGGATTTTCACATTCCATACTAACTCTGAGTATGGTTTCTCCCTCGTCTTCTGTGCCATAAAGAAAAGCCTCATATTCTCCGGTCAGATAGTCCATGTTTTCGCGCTGAAAAACGCCCCTTTCCACATCTACGCGATTAAAAGGAGTTCCTTCTATCCACGTGGTTTCAGCCTCCCGCTGAGGAGTCAGAATTTTCATGTGCGTCCTTCCGCAGGGGCATTGCTTGCGCGTGAGCACCACAGTTGTATCTTCGGTATCATAGTTTAAAAGAAGGGTTCCTGCTTTTGCCCCAACAGGCAGCAGTGTGCTAAGGATAACTCTTCCGCATTCTCCATCAGGTACATAATTTTCGAGATGGGGATCGTAAATATCAACGTGGACGAGATCTTCAGGCACATGCAACCCTGATACTTCATCACACTCCCCGCACATCGTGCCTTCCGTGCTTCCATAGATGTTATAAACAGGGCAGCCCCATATTTCGGAAAGATAGTTCCTCGACTCATCAGCAAAGGCTTCTCCTCCCACGACCAGTTTATTTACACCTGACTCCCGGGGGTCAATACCCTCTGCTCGTAACCTTCTGGCAAGGCTCAGGAGTTTGAATACGCTGCCTACTATGCCTGTAGGCCTGTAAGCTTCGATAACACGCAGGGGAAATGTGCACTTGCCCTCAGGAATAATGCTCATACCAAGATGCCTGGCCGCAAGGGTCATGGTGTTTGCCCCTACATTCATCCCATAAGAAGCACAGACAACAACCCTGTCTCCAGGGCCGAAACCCTGTGACCTGAAAATACGAGCGTATTTTTCCGAATACCGTTCCCAATCTTCCCATGTAAGGAAAAAACTTTTCGGGTTTCCGCTGGTTCCGCTGGTCTCATGAACTGTGAAAACATCCTCCCAGCCCACACTCCTGAACATGAATTCGCTTGTTTCCGGAGGCTGGTTTTCGCGGATAATGTTTCCCGAGATTATTGGAAGGTCCAGAAGGTCCTCATGGGTTTTGATCTCAGCCGGGTCCACACCCTGCTTTTCAAACCATTTTCTGTAAAAAGGAGAATTTTCTGCCGCATATTTTACCGTGTATCGTACCCGCTCCTCTACGAGAGCATCCAGCTCTCCCCTGTCCATAGTCTCGATTTCAGGATTAAAATAAAATTTTGAGCTATCCATAGAAAGTGCCCCCAAATGAAATATAGGATATCGAAAGCCTGTTATTTATTGACTTCAAAGATGAAACGTTTTCTGGCGGCTTTTAAATTAATAGCCTCCTTAAACTTTAAAAATAGTAAGGTGGAACAGATAAGATCCGGATCTCTTCCCTTCCGACTTTTTTCTCTTTAGACTGCATTTTATGGCTGCATTTTATGGATCTGTTTTATTTAACCTGATTTTCCTTATATCTTTTCTATTTTTGTCATAGTTTGTTCATTTTCTTAAGGGTAAACACACTTTCCTTTTCATATCCTCAATTTCCCTGACAGCTACATTCACACCATAGACTGAAGACATCATCTTACTGGTTACAACGGTTTCAACTTTTCCTACGGCAACCAGTCTACCTCCAGACAGTGCTGCAGCCCTGTCACCCAACAGAAAAACATGGTCTGGCATGTGTGTATTCATTACAATGGACATTCCAAGTGAAGCCAGTTTCTGGACAGTTTCAAGCACAAGGACCTGATTGCCAAAATCAAGGTGAGAAGTTGGCTCGTCCAGCAAAAGCAGAGCAGGCTTCTGGACAAGAGCCCTGGCGATAAGCACCATTTGACTCTGTCCTCCACTGAGGTTAGCAACCGGCCTTTCTGCAAGATCAGAAATTCCCACCATTGCTAGCGATTCTTTTGCAAGTTTAATATCCTCTGCTCCAGGGGATGCAAACATGGAAAGGTGTGGAGCACGGCCCATGACTACAAAATCCAGCACAGTAAATGGAAAAACCACTTCATTTTGCTGAGGTACATAACCTATATGCCTGGCAATTCCTCTTACCCCAAGAGAAGCTGTATCCTTTCCCTGAATAAAGACAGACCCCGCAGCGGGTTTGAGGATTCCTGCAATACATTTGATAAGTGTAGATTTTCCTGCTCCGTTTGGACCCAGAATACACATGATTTCGCCCTTTTTCAGCGAAAAAGATACATTTTCAAATACTGGCTTGTTTCCATAAGAGAAAGCAAGGGACTTTACTTCCAGCATCAGTTCCATCCCATATGCCCCTTCTTGATAAGATATGCAAACAGCGGAGCTCCTACCAAAGCAGTGAGAATTCCCAGGGGAATTTCTGTAGCTACAATAGTCCTTGAAAGGTCATCCACAACCAGCATAAACGATGCTCCAATAACCATGCTCATAGGCAAGAGGCGGCTATAATTGGGACCAACGATCATTCTTGAGATATGAGGTACAACCAGTCCGACCCAGCCAATGACACCACTGATACTGACTGCTGCTGAGGTTACAAGGGTTGCACAAACAATGATAACCAGGCGCGTTTTTTCCACATCCGTCCCAAGAGCTTTAGCTTCCTCATCCCCCAGGGACAAAATATTGATGCGCCACCTGAAAAGAAACAATACGAGAGTCCCAATAAATATAGGCAATAATATGTAGAGCAGATCGCCGTACCTGACACTGGCAAGGCTTCCCATAAGCCAGAATACTATTGCAGGAAGTTGATCATAAGGGTCTGCTACATACTTTGCCAGTGACGTAAGAGCCGTGAAAATAGAGCTCACAATAATTCCCGACAGCACGAATACTAAAGTTCCAGTACCTTTGCTGACTTTACCCATACTTATAGCAATAAACATCGCAAGGAGTCCGAAAGCAAAAGCCATCAACTGTATCATCAGATAATTGTTCCAGAGCAATATTGCAAGGCATGCTCCAAAACCAGCCCCTGAACCTACTCCAAGGATATAAGGAGACACAAGTGGATTACGAAAGATTCCCTGGAAAGAGGCTCCAGCTATGGAAAGAGCTGCACCTACCAGTAAAGCTGCAAGTATCCTAGGTAACCTTACATTGAATAGTACTGTGTGTTGAGTGGAAACCGAAGTAGGAGTGCCAAAAAAAAGAGATGAAAAAACCTTCACACTCTCATCCGCAACTGCTGACAGTGGAGTCTGGTATCTTCCAATAAAAAGGGAGATTATGAGTAATGCGATAGGTAACAGGTACACCAGAGTAGTGCGATTAAACTTGTAATCAGGCATGAGTATACCTCATAACATGCCTGGGCCAGATGCCAGAGGAAGGTCTGTGAAATGATCTGTTAGGCTTTGCTTCCTCAAAAGGCATACCGTAAAACTTTAGATAAAACTCATCTGCTTCCTTTTTCAGGTCAATTACTGAGCTTTCCGGGTTCAGTTTATCTGCTATGTACATGAGTCCCAGTATCCAGCGAGGGTTCCCGAAATCCCAGGAAGGTGGAATTTCATAGACACGGTGCTCTTTTACTGCATCTGCAGATATGCCGTATTGCTGGCACAGGTCATAAAACTCATCGAGAGGACGAGAAAGGAAACCTGAAATAAAAATTGTCCTGGGATTCTGCTCATTTATAAAAGATGGAGAAACATTTACACCCGGTTTGCCTTCTTTTTGAATCTGTTTATTGATACTAACTCCCCCGGAAAATGCCACAAGGTTATTTTCCATTCTCCCGGCGTTCAGAGCAAAAAGAGGAGAACCCATACAATAATACACCTTATGACCACTATTTTCCGCTGCAAGAGATTTGACAAGTTCCAGGCGTCCACGAATAAAAGAAATAAGTTCTTCACCTTTTTCCGGCGCATTTGCTTTTTCAGCAATAAGCCTGACAAACTCAAGATAGGAGTACGGCTGTTGTATCATATGATGTATTTGACTCAGGGTTTCAGGATTGGAAACCTTTACCCAGATTTCAATTACCCTGCGGTTGTCCAGTATTCCCATGCATGTAAGTATTGCATGGACCATACTGAAAGCCCGGCTTATCCTGTAACCACCCATGAAACCCTCTTCGTTGAAGCTTTCAGTTGCAGTTGTCCCTTTAACCGGAGTATTTTTACCACAAGTACAGGTGTAATTTATCCAGGGTTTTAGAGGTTTGGAACCCATGGGCCCGTAAAACTCCCTTTCTGCAAGAAGGCTACCGCATTCAGGACAGTACGTGTTTAATGATTCCGTACCTGGAGAATTGAAAAGATAGACATAGTCTACATGCTCACGCAGAGCGGCACACAGGCTCTCAGCCTCTCCAATAGAGGGTTCAAGCTCAATCGGAGCATCCCCAAAAGGAATGAATCTCATGATCTGAACCGGAATGGTGGGGGAGATATTAGACAATGCTTTCGCAACATTTATTACGTCGTCTTCATTTCCCCTTGAGTATACGACCGAAGTTTCAACGTGCACACCCATATCGAAAAGCCTGGAAATATTGCGGAAAACAGGTGTGGAGGACGGAGCTCCACAGTTTATGTAACTCTTATCAGAATAGCCTTTAATTCCGATATTCATGAAATCTACAAGCTTTCCAAGCTCCTCCAGTGTCTCACCTGTGAAATAACAGTTGGTAGAACAGCCTGCAAGTAAACCTTTTTCTTTTGCCTGTACCACAAGGTCCTTGAAAAGATAATAGTTTGCAGCAGGCTCATTGAGTGTAGAAACCACACCCAGACATCCCTGCTGCACTGCCTTTTCCACCACCTGAGACGGGGTAAGCGCAGGAAGGTCAAGCGATTTCCCTGAAGCTAACAGGCGAGCTACGCAGCCTGAACACTGGAAGTTGCACCCAATACTGAAAACCTGAAGGAATTTACCTGAGGGATAATAGTGAAGTAAGGGAATGGTTTCTATAGAAACAGGATATGCGCCAAGATATCCGAGATCAGGGTCCTGGATGATAGTATCACCAGCACATACGTAGTTCCCGCACCTTCCCCTGCTCCATTCATCGATTTCACACCTGAATTCACACACATTGCACTTCATTTTCAACCTTCCTTGCTTAATACCATCCAGAACCCCGAATCATCCTGGACTACATGGTAAGGAATCTCTGTCTGCCTTCCAGCTTCCTGTATAGCCTGAAGGTTTTCAGGACTGAGACGTTCTTTTGAACTGGCATGCCAGTCCGGATCTATTTCGACCATCTTTTCAGAAATCTGTGCTCTCAACTCTTTTGTGCCGAAGCCACCTCCTACCCATGCCTGCCCACCAGGAGCAAGGACGCGAGAGATCTCATTAAAGGCAACAGGCAGGTCATTCCAGAAAAATACGGAACCTCGGCTTACTATGAGGTCTGCACAATTATTTCTGAAAGGGAGCAGGTGTACATCAGACTGCACAGGAGCAACCTTACCTGAAAGGCAATGGCGAAAAGCTTTGTTTCTTGAAAGCCTGCACATCTTAGTTGAAATATCAACACCATATACCTGCATATCCGTGATTTCCGCAACAGCAATTCCCAGGGATGCTATACCGCATCCCAGGTCAAGGCATATACCTCTCTCTATCCTGCTTTGCTTGACGATATGAGCAGCTATTACAGGGTAGATGGGGGCAAAAATGTTCTCTGCAATATAGGGGAAGTCCGGAGATTTGTCCTGCTCGCTCACGTCTTAGCCTCTGCTGATGGGTTAAGTAACGAATTCAGCTCTTTGTCTGTGAGATTATAGTGGAAGAATTCCGAGTAGAACTCACGAGTCAGATTGGAGAGGTCCATATTTGCAAAACGGTCCGGATACAGCATTTTTGCAGTCCAGGCAGTTCCGAGGATAAGGTGAGGGCCCTGTGGCCTGTCAATCCAGCAGAAAGGATTCTGAGGAGCAAGGTATACTTTCTTATTTTTCACAGCATCTACGCTTGACCAGAGAGAATCAGAGTAAACTGTCGAATAGAACTGTGGATTTGACGTGATAATTACCTCAGGGTTCCAGTTCATAACCTGTTCGATTGAGACCTGCGTCATGCCATTCCCTGGCGTAAGCTGACAATCTGCAACATTAATACCACCGCAGATATCAATGACCTGAGAGTGCTGAGAACCTGAAGGATCGGTCATTAGCCCTTTTGGGCCTTCGGCATAATAAACACGTACTTTCTGGTCTTCAGGAATGTCTTTTACAGTGTTATTTATCTCACTAAGGACTGAACTGCGGAAATCAATCAGTTTTTGCGCCTGGTCTTCACAGTTAAGAAGTTTACCCACATATTGTATGGTAGGATCAGATTTGTTGACGAAGATAATAGAATCATTAACAGCCACTACAGGAATGTTTCCAAAGTTTTCCTGTCTGCGCTCTATAGCCTCATGGATTTCCCCATCAGTGGTGTATCCTTCAATTACAATGTCAGGATGCATGTTGATTATAGTCTCATAGTTCCCGGTCTGTGTTCCGAACCAGCCCCCTATTACAGGCAAGTTTGAATAGTTTTCAGCCATGAAAGGTTGAGTAAAATTATTTTTAAAATTCCACCCTGCAAGTTTATCCGGTGCAAGCATATACACGAGGATGGTGGACGGCGGAGAAGTGGCTACAACTGAAGAGATTTCCGCCGGCACAGTTAACTGCCTGCCCAACATGTCGGCGATCTGTATCGTGCTGGAGTTCTGAACAGCCTGCTGATTCGCATTTTCTGCACATCCACAGGATGCGACAGCCAGAACCAGAATAGAGAGTAGTAGTATTGTACTTATTTTTCCACGCATAGAAATACCTGACAGACTTTTATAGTTTAAGCGTTATGTTTGCATGAACATAATGTTATAAATATATATTCTTACAGAGAGAAACTAGAAAAACGCTCTTGAACACGCTTTTTATAAAGTTTCTTCGTTTTCATGATCGACTGATAGTTTTCAGTATATTTGCTATATCAGTTGATTGCTTTCAGGGAGCATTTATAGGAAAGCGGTATCCAATTTCCTACTGCATTTTATATATAAGTTTGCTTTTGGCAATTTATAAATTACTCAGCCCACTTTCCGCAGAAAAGTTCAGCATATTCACAATCGTTTCTGTTACCGAATTACAATTTAACACAAATTTATTGGATGAAAGCCGGAAGAAACACACCTTTACTACTTATTTCCATGCCTTCCGTGCTTTCCGTGATTTTCAAAAAATTCATTTTTGATACACTTTGGAATCAATGAACTGGACTCATTATTAGATGGAAAAAGAAAATTGAGAATTACCTTGCTATGTTTTATTTCGCGTGTGCATGGATAACATTTAGAGCAGCAGGACTTTTCAGATAGGTTCATAAGTGAACCAATGAAATTCGCAAGTTATATATAATAAATCTCATATGAGTAATTTGATGGTGAATAGAGTTAAACGCAGGGTATCGTGCCTTCCAAAAGCCACATATTATAAACCCAGGAAGGTTTCTCTCTGCGATCTCGAAATTATTAACTTATCCATAGGAGAGCTTGAAGCTATCCGCCTTTGCGATCTCATTCATGTTGATCAGAACGAGGCCGCAGATATGATGGGTATTTCTAGAAAAACCTTCTGGAATGATCTGCAAAAGGCCCGACAGAAAGTGACTGATGCCCTTGTCAATGGCAAAGCAATAGAGATCTCCGGAGGAGAGTATATAAATAGTGGGGAGTGTAAAATCGAATTTCTCTGTAGTGGGTGTGAGTATAGATGGAAATTACAGTGCAATACTGAGCGCCCAGTTAGCTGTCCGAAGTGCGGCTCCAAAAGATTTTATCGAGTCGGCAGCGACGGAAGAGGAAAGAGTTTCATTGAGAACGATTACTGCTGCCCCAAAAGCAAGGGGAAGACAGCAGCGGTAAACGTTAAAGCAGGAAGTGTGAAAAGTGACAAAAATTGCTATACCATCGATGAATGACAGTGGATTGGAATCTGATGTTTGTTATCATTATGGCTCATGCGAATATTTTACTATCGTTGATGTAAAAGATAAAGATATTGAAAGTGTTAAAACAATAAGCAACCTGTCTCCTGAGATCGAGCATAATTGCGCTGCTCCATCAAAAATTTTGGAATCACATAATGTCAATGCTGTGCTCGTCGCGGGTATCGGCGGAAGGCCATTAATGTCACTGGCGGAAAAGAACATCAAAGTATTTGCAGGAATAACGGGTAAGGTTTCCAATGCAGTTGAGGACTATAATAATGGCTTGTTGCAAGAATTATCTATGAACGGCACCTGTAATTGTTCTCATCACTAAACGACTTAATTAATAATGTTTGAATCGGAGCTTGAATCAGAGCTATCTAAAGAGGTGAAACCGTAAGCCGGCAAGAAACCAATTACTTAATAGACCTTATTCTGACAACTCTATTTTTTGTTGTTGCAGGTACAGGTTTAGTTATGTATTTTTTAATACCTTCAGGAATTCCAAGGGGACATTATGTAGTATATATGGGATTAACGAAAGCTACCTGGATTTGGATACACAGCAAAGCAGGAATCCTGATAGTTATTCTTATAATTGTCCATCTTATCCTGCATGGTCAATGGATTATATGTACCACAAAGAGATTTTTCAGAAAAGGAAAGAAAAACACTATTTGTGAGACTAATACAGTGACTGAAAAAATCTGATAAGAAAACTTTTCAAAAATAATCTAAAAATCGGAGCTGAGAACATGGATGTAAAAGAGATAAATAAATATGGACAAGAACTTGTAGACTGTCTGAAACTGAAGACTTCTCCTGTTGCAGTAAAGCTGATCCCAAAAGGAGGAGAAATTCCTGAAGGAATGAAAGAAGTAGATGAGGCTATGAGGCACTGCCAGCTGGTTGACAGAGTTAGAAGAACAGGTGAAGAGTTCTATACCCTCATCGAAGACCAGATGTGTAAAGGTGGAGCTGGCGCAATGGGCCTTGGCGAAATGCCTCCAAAGGTTGCAAGTGGAGAATTTTATTTTAACAAACTCAAACAGTTCAGCACTAAGGGTGCTGCAAGGCGTACCCTTGATCGGGTTCCCAAGCTTCCCCCGCACTCAACCGAAGCTATTCTGTACTCTCCTCTGGAAAAAGCCACGTTTATTCCGGATGTTGTTGTGGTTATCAGTAATCCTAAACAAATCATGTTACTCACACAGGCTGCAATGTACAAAACCGGAGGCAGGATCGAAGCGAGTTTTGCAGGAAAGCAGAGCCTGTGCTCCGACGGGGTTGTGAATGTATACAAAGAAGGCAAAATCGGAGTCACAGTCGGTTGCAGCGGCAGCAGGACATACACCAAAATCTCAGATGAAGAAATGATTATGGGGATTCCCATTGAACTTCTGGCTGATGTAGCTGCTGGCCTTAAGGAAATCTGCTCGAAGTAAGTTTCGAAAAGGGTATCTTTAGGCTGTGTAGAGTTCTTCTGAAATAATGAACTCCACAACCTGAGACGAATAACCTGATACATTTTGTTTGTTTCATCATCTTGAAGCGGACCTGGATAGGTTTTCCACAAAACCTATCTAACCTTCAAGTAAGCATTCATTCATGCCAGCCTTTCATGAAACTATGTTTTAATAATAATAATAATAATAATAATAATACGAGAGTAATATCAAAAACAAGCTTTCTCGTAAATGTTTAACCTGCAGGAAATCAATAGTTTGAAGGAAATCAATAGTTTGATTTTCGTTCTGATTATAAAATAACTAAGATTCTGTTTTTGAGAGATTCAATAAGCAAAAATGTATGTAGCCATGAAGTATGTTATGAACTACCACTAAGCTAAAGACTTCTGGGTTTTACGCTTCGACCTATAAAAGGAAAATAGGTTAATTAATCACTATCAAGTAACTTCCCTGGTTACACATATCAACTTTAGAATATTAGAGAAGACAATCTACTTCTATTTTTTAACCTGAGCGAAAATAAAGTCTCTTTGGAGTTATTAACTCTCAAAAGGTACAAGGTATACACCATCTGCTCTTTTTTGCCCTTTTAACAGCTCACAATGCCTCAGAATAGCAAACTGGTTCTCGGTTTCCAGAAGGGACATTTGAAACTTTTTTGCAATTTCTTCCTTTTTTGCTCCACCACTGGAGACGATAAATTCATAGATGGCTTTTTGTAATTCAGTCAGGCCCTCTGTCCCTTCAAGCCCGGCCTCCTTCCTGAAGGTTTTCTTGGAATAAGCTGCCCAGGGATCACAGACCTGAATCTTATGGTGAGCTTCTATAAAACAATCTTCACAGAAAACCTTGCCTTCCTCTTCTATGCAATCTTCTTTTTCCAATTCACACCCACAAATGTGGCATTTGACAGGATTAGTTATCTCTTCGGTCAATTTCTCACCTCATTTCTTCAAACGTTCAATTCATCCAGAATTTTAAGAACCACCACAGATCCATACGCTACTGCAGGCCCACCAGCCATTACTATGGCAGTACTGACAGCCTCCAGGATCTCCTCACGAGTTGCTCCCAAACGTACAGCTTCAGGAACATGCTTCCATAGGCAGTATTCGCAACGCAGAGATACTGCAATCGCAACCATCATGAGCTCTTTCGTTCTGGCACTTAATGCTCCATCCTTAATAACTTCAGAATGAAGCCCAGAGAGTGCATTCATTACTCCTGGAAGTTGTTCAGCCATAACTTTTGTCTTTTCATCCATGTCGATTCTTTCTGTCAGGATTTCACTTCCTCAAGATAGATGTTTTTATAATAAGTTAAGAATCAAAAGGCACAATACAGATTTCATCTCCTATCTTCCGCCATTTCACAAGCTCACAGTGCCTTAATATTGCAAGCTGGTTCCTGGCTTCCTGGGGTGTAAGCCCAAAGAGTTTAGAGATTTTTTCAGGTGTAACCCCTCCTTCTATCTGGATAAATTTGTAAAGTTCTTTTTGAATGTCTGTTAGACCTTCTGTGCCTTCCAGACCATGATTTTTTCTAAAGAGTTTTTTAGAACGTACAGCCATAGGATCTGCAAACTTGATTCTCTGGTGCTCTTCCAGATAGCAGTCCTCACATATTGCCTTCCCATTTTCTATAATATACTCATTACCAGGAATTTCCTTTCCGCACACAGGACATGTTATAAAGTAGGAAATACTTTGATCGAGTTCTCGATTTCCAGATTTATTCGTTTTTACCAGGCCGTGAAACTCCAGATAACTAACAATTTCGTATACTGTTGACCTGGATAATCCATATCTTGCTTTTGCCTTTTTTATAACGTCTCGAACATGGAACCCGCAGTTTATATGGACTTCTTTTATGCATTCAATGATCCAGATTTCTTCTTCGTCAAGTACAAGTTTCATCGAATTCTCCCGCCAGACAACAAAAACACGGGGTTTCAGACATTACATAGGGTTTTAGATTTACCCTTTTTACTACGGCGAATCTTTGAATTGTATTTTTCCTCTAAGATCTATCTCTCTATAGAAATAGAGATAATGATAGATAAAGTTATCGGTATCTATATATAGTTGATTAATTAAAATATGAAATTCATATGTGTTAGCATGAACTCATGGAGTCTAACTGCCAGATCAGAAAGTAAGAGTATGAAAACGAGAGCATCTGCGTGGTAAAAAAGTTCAGGTTTGTTATAGTCTTTGCTTTTTTATAATAGCTTTATATGTTACGGACAAAACTGGAGGCATAAAGGCCTTCAATATATCCTTATCAAATACGAAGGAAATGCTTGACCTGATTCGTCCTGTTTTCGTCCTTATGGGCTTGCTGGATGCATGGGTTCCTAAAGAGATCTTTATCAGGTATATGGGGGAAGCCTCAGGTCTTAAAGGAGTACTCACAGCTCTAATGAATTAAACGTAACCCTGCAGAATAGCCGCAAGGGCAAAATGCATGGAATTTTGGTATTTGAGAAATCCCAGACAATAAAATGCAGTACTCTTTGTGAAGAGAATAGCATTTATTTTCTGGAAATACTGCAGATCTGTTTCTCTAGTAGAATAAGAAGCCTTAATAGCTCAGGCATAAGAAAAAAAACTTCACATGTGTGACATGATTGAATATAAAGAGCACAAGGACGATATTGAGAATCACTACCTCTTTAGATATCTGAAACTCCGTTTTAAACAGATATATGACACAAGTAAAAAGATCCTCAGTTTTATAATATTTTAAATTTGGATATAAGGTATTATAAAGCTTTAAACTCAGTTTTTGATTTTTATTTAATAATATAAAAATAAGTATGCTTATATGTTAAAATTTCCCAGTGGGTTTCGATTACAAGCAACATGTGATCAAATCCCACCTAGTATAGTAAAAAATATAAAAAAAATATATAGAGAAATTAACTACCAATATCAAGTTTTTAGAGTGGGTATTTAAAATCAAATTTAGCCTAGAATAAACAAGGAGGAAAAAATAATGCGAAAAACTATGTTTAAGACATTATGTGTTTTCACGTTAGTCTTTTTTGTCCTGTCAATGACAGGAGCAGCATGTAGTAACAGTTGTAAAACAAAAACGGATGCAAGGGACGATGCTTTTACATGTAAATGTAAATCTTGCTGCTATAATGTGCTCGGTAACGACAAAGGATGCAATCTTAAAGTTACATCTACAGGCTGTATTACTACCAAACTGGGCGGCAAGGTCTGTATGCAGAGTAACGGTAAATTCTGCTACACAAAGCCAGCAAGTTGTAAGAAATCTTGCATTGACAGTTTCAAATACTGTGTAAAAGGTAAGGATGGAAAAACCGATTGTGCAACCGTTAAGATTAAAGTCAAATGCTCCAGCTGTTCCAGCTGCGCAACCTGCTGAAAGTACCCTAAAGTACTTGCTTCAGTAGGAATACTTTCGCAACCAAGCACATTAAAGGGAAAAGGAAGTGTTAATCTTCCGGGATAAAATCCCAAATCCCTTTTAATGCTTTAACTTAATTCATTTACCTGTTTTATCCCAAAATTGTTTCGCTTTTTAAATATCTTTTATTGCAGTTGTATATCGTGTATATGTGACCCATTAATTACTTCAACTTCGAATTTGTTTCATTTTACATAATCAATTCCACCGTACCAAAATGGAATTGGAATTTACTCAACGTTTAACCTTTTACGTCATCTGTAATTGTATTATATGTTGAACTTCCAAATAGTTTTGAGTCTCCAAAATCATTTCGGGATACAATACAACCATAATTTTTCTGAAAAACCCTTTCAAACCCTGCAGTCGCACCCTCTTTCTTTAAGGAGCCGGACCTGTTCTTCATAAGAATCCACAAACTTGTCCTGAACAGCTTTTCCTGTCGCAAGGGCAGGGTTGAGAGGAGTGTAGTGTTTGTAGCCTCGTCTTGTCATTTCCTCAACCAGAGCTTCATGCCTCAGGTAGAGAGCTTTGAGCTTTCCCCTCCAACGCATGGTTTCTGGATGGTGAGCATAGGCTTTCTTGTTATTGGTGATTATAGACCAGAGAGCATGTAACTCACGGTGTTCCCCTAGAAGATGCTGCCTGCACATCTTCTCAGGAGGTATGTCCCAGATTCTCATGAGATGAATTCCTAGCACATTTAAGAAAGGTTTTTCGGGAGGGAGAAGAGTTTAAACACGAAAATTAATACCTGTGTTCTGTGTCTGATTCTTTATTCTTATACATATTTACATACTATTTGAGAAAACATAGTCCATGAGACAGGGCATACTCTGGTATTCTGGAATTTCTCTGCTGGTTGTCATATACTTTTTATCCGCTTCTGCGCTTGCCCACGTGCCGGTCTTCGGAGGGGAAGGGAAAAGTCCTGAAACAGCAATCCATATTGAAGACCCTTCAAAATCAAGAGTGCTTTACGGAGAGCTTGCTTCCGGAGATCTTCGGTATTACAGTTTTAATATAGAAAAAGGAGAGAGAATAGTACTCGGGCTCACTATTCCCGTTGAAGACGGAAATAAGGGTTTTATCCCGAGCCTGATTCTTATCGGGCCGGGACTTGCGAACGAAGGAAAAGTACCTGAGAAATTAGAAGTACCCGAAGGATATGGGGCAAAAGTGTTTTCCTACAGCCTGCCTGAAAGCCCTGTATATGAAGGGTTTACCCCAAGCGCTTTTTACTCGCTTGCTAAGCTCGATATCAAAGCTCCGGAAAGTGGAACATATTACGCTGCAGTAAGCGCAATACAGGAAGCAGGTTCGAGAAAAGGAGAAGATGCAATACAGGAAATAGGTCTGCAGGAAAGAGAAATTTCAAGAGAAGGAAATTATGGGTTAATTCTGGGATACAAAGAAACTTTTACCTTGAAGGAATGGATATCCATACCCCTGAGCCAGATAAAGATTTACCGTTGGGAGGGACAGGGACTGCTTTTGATCTTTACTCCGCTTGTGCTAACTCTTGCATCCGGGCTTCTAGTAATTTTCTTAAAAAGGGAAACTGTAGCCGGGTTCAGTCCTGCACGCATCTCAGGAATACTTGCAGGCCTCTTCTTTCTTGGCACAGGAATGTCATATATATTCCAGATGCTGATCTCACTGAGTAAAAGTTCATTTTCCTCAGAAATTTTTATTACTTTACTTCTAATTTTTGCCAGTGTAGTATTTGGAGTTATTACAATAGCTTTAAGCCTCAAAGAGGAAAGTTACAGCACTGGATCCATAAGAAAACGGATTTATTTCTCTGTTCTGGGGATAGCCGGGCTTCTATTCTGGGCAGGATGGTTCATAGGACCTTTTCTGGCATTTGAAGCTGCATTATTGCCCTGGAGGCATAAAGGATAAAGTTAAAACTCGAAAAAAGAATAATTATTTAATGAGTCTATCCCAAAAGCCACTTTACTCTTAGAATCAGTTAAAAATAAAGATAAAAAAATAAGAATAAAATTTCTGAAAGGAACAAAAATAACCCCATATCTTAATTACATGTCCAGCCTTCTGAAAAAACATAGCTGGTTAAGGTCTCTTTCACAGTATTACACCGCAAAGGAGATTTTTCAATTTTATAACTTAGTGGTGTACAGGAGCCTCACGAGCTTGATACGTATCAGCTCTTGTAGCGAAATAAATCGTATAAAGTGCTGCAAGCCCGACAATTATGTACACAATTCTCGAAAGTGTACTTCCTACCCCGAAGATATAATCTACAAGGTTAAAGTCGAAGAGCCCTACAAGCCCCCAGTTTAATCCGCCCACTATAACAAGTATAAGTGCGAGCAAATCTACTGGATTTCTTACTGCCATAGATATCACTCCCTTTTTGCGTTATTTGCCTATATTATATAGCCAGGAGAAATATAAAAACCCCTATATTAAAATCAGATGTACTTGTATTTATATGTGACTAATATAAGAATTAGAGTTTCTTAGAGAAAAAAGATAGAAGAGAAAGAATTTAATTTCATCAAAGCCTTGTCCTCAAGCCCAGATTAAAGAATCAATTCCTTCATGAAAATCCCACTGGCAAGTATCAAAGCGCACCAAATAAACCAGATACTAAATATATAGAGATTACATAAAAAATTAAGTTTATGAATACTTTACCAGCCTTATAGTCAGAAATAGCTTGATACTCGTTTTCATATAGCTCAACGTATAATCTGTACTTTATTGATTTTCGATTCCAATTATCAATTAATATGCAAAATGCTCCTACTAACAGAATAAAAAAGCTATCTTTTGTTGCTAAATTAACAACAGCTGGATAACTTTTTATTATTAAGAAAGTAAGTATAATGCCGTCAAGACCTATGAAATACTTATAATAATTATCCAGAGAAAAGTAATGCTGATTCATGCTTGTACACCGTATAAATTCCTTTAATAAAATAAAAACATCAGGATAAATATTAACTTAATGCTTTAATGCCAATTATGTTTACCTCCTGATTGGCAGGTTTGAAGGCCAGTCTATATAAAGAAACAAGTTCATTTTAAGCTCTGCTTCTGGAAACAGGCGAAGCAGTTCAATCATAGGGGAAAAATGCAACTCTAAGCTCCAGTAAGCTTGTATACCTATCGATAAAAGTTAAAATCTCAACATACAACGTAAACAAAAACGTTGTATAAGTTGTTTAGATAAAATTGAGAATTTCTACAAAGCCGAATATTTTGCAATATATGATTTAACGTCAAATTTTCTTTTACTGCCCTCATAACTCATGTATCTGATTTTCCCAAAAATTTCTCTCTCCTTCCAGGCGCGGTCATGAACTCCTCCGATACTCCAGGCAATCCCTGCATATCCATTCGGGTCTCGTCCATCCAGTTCGTATTTATCATTCAGATAGATTGCAGTCTCGAGGGCTTTTTCGGGCGATTCGCTCCATTCGAGAATCTTCTTTGCCCAGTACATCCGCATATAGCTGTGCATTTTCCCTCTACTGAGGAGTTCTATCTGGCTGGCGTTCCAGAGGGGATCGTATGTCCTTCCTGTTTCCAATTCTTCCAGTGTAAAGACATGACTTCTTTGATCACGCCTGTGAGAGTTTAAGGTTTTCTTTGCCCATTCAGGAAAGCCATCAAAACTATCATAAAAAGGATTGTAATAGCAGAAATTATCGGCAAGCTCTTTACGCACAAGAAGTTCATCGAGAAATACTCTTTTTGATTCCAGATCAGTTTTTGTTTTTTCTACTTTGAGAGCTACCCTTTGAGCCGAGATCTGTCCAAAGTGCAGATAAGGAGAGAGATTGGATAAGGCATCTTTAGTTGGGTCATTTCGCAGGGTGGAATAAGAGCCAAGCTTATTAGTGAGAAATTCATCCATAACTTTTCGTGCAGCTGTTTCTCCAGTTTCGAAAAACGCGAGACCAGGGAAGAAACCTGCTTTTTCTTCAAGAAACTCCCCTGAAAGACGAATTCCAATTCCGCTTTTTTGAACTTCTGAAAACGTTTCCGATTTTCTGGAGCTCGCGGCGATTTCAGGAAATTCAGGATTTGCTTCAAGCTCAGGATACTCCGTAAGGAATTCAGGAAGGAGCCTTAAGAGCTTAGGACGGAAAGTATGGGCAGCATATTCCTGCTTTTTAGAAGCTTCCCAGCATGGAACGACGTTATGGGCATCCACCTCAAAGAAGGGTACCTTAATGCCTGATGCGACTTTTTCTGTCCATGTCCTCTTAATTCTAAGTGGACTAAAATCAGTAACAAGAGTTCCAATTTCATATTTCTCAATAAAATTTGGAATTTCTTCTTCAGGGCCCCCTCGGAGGAAAAAGAATGGAATTTTTTTCCTTGCAAGGGTAGCTTCAACTTCCTGCAGCCCTTTGAGCATAAACTCATATTGTCTTCTTATAGCTCCCAGAAATCCATCTACCAGACAAAAGACCACAAAAACAGGCACATCGGATTCAAACGCTATTTTTTGGGCAAAAAGAAGAGCCCAGTTGTCCTCAACCCTCTGGTCACGGCTCATCCAGTAAGCAACCGGCCCTTTACCTGGTTTCCCGGATAGAATCATCCGAATGCGTTTAGGGTTCATTAATGGTTTTTGGGATCCAGAATATATAGAGCTAACATAAGGAATAAAAAGAAAGATCGTGTTAAACAAAGATCCTCGATCAATTTAAACAGAAATTTTAGAAAAAATATAAAGTGATAATTACAATATTTTAAAAATTTTTAAAACTCGAAAACCTGCCCATCGTATCCAAGAGGTAAAAATAAGGACTCGATATAATGAGGACGAAATAAATGACTGAGATGGATCAAAGCTGTTTTTTTTGCATTGAGCTGCTCTGCAAGTGCCATAGCCTCTTCTGAGTTCATGTGTTTTTTGATATGGATATTGGGCGGCACTATAGCATCGGCAATAAGAAGATCCGGATTTTTCATAAGCTCCAGGCTGGCTTCGGGAATTTCTGAGTTTGTATCTCCGGTAATCACTACTTTTTTATCGCCTTCACGGATTATAACCCCGGTAGGAACCTCTACAGGAGGGTGGTTGACCTTAAAAAGAGTGAATTGCAGCCCGATTAGCTCGAAGGGCTCATAGAGCTTCACATAATGATACCTGGGTTTCAGGAAGTAAACGAACTGATTTATGTATTCAATATTTTCCTGAACCCCATAAACATCAACCTTATTTTGAACCCTGTAGAACTCTCCAAATCCTGAGTAATGGTCATAATGTCCATGTGTCCAGATTACCCCATCTACACAGGACAGGTTTTGTTTGAGAAATTGTTGCCTTAGATCAGGGCTGGTGTCAATGAGGATCTTGCCCTTATCGGACTCTACAAGGATAGAAAAACGAAGACGCTGACTCTTTCCACCTTTTCGGGCGTCTTCGCAGGCAGGGCAATTACATCCAATTTTAGGAGTTCCGACAGCATCGCCGGTCCCAAGAAGTGTTAGCCTCATTGTTACTTCTTCCTATCGTACTCTTCGGACTTGAGGCCAGCCCTCTCATTGAAAGAGCCTACAGCATCCAGCAGGTCCTGCTGGGTAAGTATTTTACGCTCTTCGAGAAGAGCACCCAGAACAGCTTCCCTTATAACGACACGCAGGTCCGAACCTGAATAGCCATCTGTCAATTCCGCAATTTCCCCTGTGTCATAATCCCCTTCGATGTGTCGGGTTACGATATTCAGTATATCTTTACGCATCTCAAGGTCAGGGAGAGGGAAATGAACAATCTCGTCAAAACGTCTCCATGCTGCACTATCAAGCATGCGGGGGTGGTTGGTCGCGGCAATAAGAAGAACTCCATGATCCACAAGGCTGATTTCATCTATGGCCTTAAGGAGGGTATTTACTGCTCGCTTAATGGCAGCATTCTCGTCAGACGTTCTTGCTTTTGCTACGAAATCGAGCTCATCTATGAAAAGTATGCAGGGATTCAGTTTCTTAGCAAGCAAAAAGACTCTGTCAATGTTCTTTGCAGTCTCACCAAGATACTGGTCTGTTATCATGGAGAGTTTGACCTCAACAAACGGGATTGAGAGCCGTTCTGAAAGTGCACGGGCAACCGAGGTCTTCCCGGTTCCAGGAGGACCGACAAACAGGAGTTTTCCGATATCATGCAGGCCGATCTCCCGCAGGTATTCCCTGTGCTCGATGGCTTTCGTGATCTTTTCAACTTCGTTCTTCTGTTCCCCAGTGAGCACAAGGTCTCTGACTTTTTGCTTTACATCCTCAGGAGCGATAATGACCGCGAGTTTAAGCATATCTTCGCTTTTGTCCTCTTTCCGGATCTCCGCTATCTTAGACTCTATCCATTCCCTATCGGATTCCTTGGGACTTATTTTCGTCTTTGCAAGCGCATAGTTTGCAGCCTCATCCTTCCTTATTTTTTCAAAGTAATAAGCCAGGACAGGGTTATTTTCAATCCTTTCCTGGGAACCTTCCTGCTTTTCAAACCATTCTGCAGCAAGTTCGAAAGCGCTCAGACGAAGTTCAAAGTGAGACTTGTCAGTATTTATGAAGGGGACGTTCCTTACGATTTTTTCGATATCCTTAAGCCCATACAGTTTTTCAATACGAATAAACGTGGCTGTGACGGGTTTGGGAACTGTTTTTTCTGTGCTACTCCAGTAATTTTTTCGAATGTTTTTTGGAAGATCATTTACATCCAGTTCTGGATAGCGATTATAGATCTCTGCAGTTAGCAGTAGTTCTACGATATCTAATATAGTGCCTGACATGTTTTTACCTGTTGCATGCTTGGACTAATCCACTATCAAGTGTTGGGCACTCAAATGCGGTAAGTTCTTAAATTCGTATTTAATTTGTTAAACCAAGTAATTGGTTTTCTTCGATGATAAAATTTACGAAGCAGCCGGCAGTAAAAGGAAAAAAACCGACTGGAGATGATAACTTTATCTAGCAGAACACATTATCATCTACTCTATCTCTTTCGGGAGTCAAGCATATTTTCGGAAAAAGCGTTTGCAATCTCCGAAAAATGTCTTACTTTCAGAGAGTAATTGTGAATTCTGGAAATAGCGAATCGTCTCCGCGTAGATTTTCGCATCTTAGAGACAATTCAATCTATATAGCTTGTTTCTGGAATATCACGGAATTATCAAAACTTCTGCATTATCAGAACTAGTATATTAAAACTATCATTCCTAAGATCTCTCTATCTAAGGAAATCCAGAATTATCCCTAGAGGACCATTACATGACAAGAGAACAGCTCTATTCAGGGAAAGCAAAAACTATCTATAAGACGGATGATCCTGACACCCTTATTACCGAATTCCGAAACAGTCTGACTGCATTTAACGGAGAAAAGAAAGGGGAGATGGAAAAGAAAGGGTATTATAATGCCCAAATCTCAAAAAAAATTTTTGAGATGCTCGAAGCCGAGGGGATAAAGACTCATTTTGTCGAAATGCTTTCTGACATCGATATGCTTGTGAAGAAAGTCGAGATTATAAAAATCGAGGTCATTGTCAGGAATATTGCCGCAGGTTCGATTACAAAAAGATATCCTATTAAAGAAGGCACGGTTTTCAAGACCCCTGTACTTGTTTTTGACTTTAAAAACGACGAGTATGGGGATCCCATGCTAAATGACGATATTGCTCTTGCACTTGGGTTAGCAACACAGGAAGAGCTCGCCACACTCAGAGAATTCGCTATGAAAATTAACGAACTGCTTGTGCCCTACCTGGACAAAAAAGGTATTTTACTTCCGGATTTCAAACTAGAATTCGGAAGGAGGAACGGAGAAATCATCCTTGCAGATGAGATTTCCTGCGATACCTGCCGGTTCTGGGACAAGAAGACCGGGCAGTCAATGGACAAAGATGTCTTCAGGTTTGACAAAGGCGATATTTCTAAAGCTTACGAAGAAGTTGCACGGCGCATAGTGCCCGAAATATTTGAATAAACGTGAAAAAAGGACAGGAAACCTGAATAAGCCGGATAAAAAGCTTTAAAGTTTTCCTGCCTGCTTATTTTGTTTTTAAATATAGTCAACGATCTGGCCTTATTTAAAAAAGAAATTCAGAGTCGTTTGAAAACGGAAATCTGAAAGCATCTTTGCCTGCTGCATCCATTCGGTTTTTGGTGTGCTTATCCTGCCCGCAAGGTCCGAAACTGCAGCTTCTAGAGAATCGAATTTTTTCGGAGGGTTCCGAAGAGCTTTTCTCATGCCCTCTCTGACGACCCAAACTCCAAGAGGAGCCCAGTAATCCGGAGTTATCTCCCGAAGTACAAAGACCGAGGCTTGCTTTTTGATTTCTGTCAGATATTCAAGCACAGGCAGCCGTGAGGCATAATAACCTCCAGCCAGGGGAGAATAACCTTTTTTTCCATCGTAACCCTCGCTGTCTTCCCCAATCCAGCTTGATTCTCCAGACCAGACTGCTTTTGGGAGCCAGATTTCTATAAGTTCGAAGGCATAAGCCCGTGGAAGGATAAGGACTTCAAAATGGTTCCCGAAATGAGTCCCATTAAAAAGCTGGATCTCTGAGACCCAGGGAAAGTCCTTTATGCGGTCTGCAAGTTCCTTTCCTGCCATATCATCCACGGCTGTAATTGACCAGCGTGTTGGCACGATTTTTCGTTCTTTTCCGAGCAGGCCAATTGAGAAAAGGCGAGTAATATGTTCAGCCGGAATATCCCCTTTATAGAGTTCAAGCACCGCATCTTTTGCCAGGGCGTCAGTGTCGTAGACAAGGTAATCCACTTTTTTCGGAACATTCGGATTTTCTGCAAGTTCAAAGTTTTTGACAAGCCCTGACGGCCCCATAGGCGTCAGTACGGCATCGAATTTGAGTTCCTGTTTAGGGGCTTTAAAAAACCAGGCTTCGGTATCTACTGGCTTTCTGGAGAGGGCAAGTTCCTGCGCCTTTACAAGGAGAGGGTTTTCTTTTCTGCGGGCATCCTTTACATGGAAATTTGTGTTTGCCCTGACCATGCGGGAACGCATGGAGATAATATCTTCGATCTGCATATTTGCCCAGGCTGAGGGATCTTCAAAAAGTGAAGCTTCGCTCTCATTTACCAGAGGGGGAATGAGCGGACCTGCAGAGACCCTGGGGTAACCAAAACTTCCGACAAAAACAGCAGGAGGAGATGCTCCAAAAACCGAATCTCCAGAGATTACAGGAGCGATGGACTGAAAAGACTTGAATTTTTCAAGGATTGGACAACGGGGACGCCCACAAAGTCCCTTTCCTTTACATTTAATACACAGTGTTCCATTCACTTTAAATCCGTATCCTCGCAGATGATACAGGCTTTAGCTTCAGGAGCATTCCTGTATAGCCAGCCGGATTTCTGGACAAACCTGCAAACGTTGCACATGCCATCTACCTTTTCCTGAGAGGATAGGTCTTTATTTAGAAGCACTAATGCAAATTTCCGAATTTCGTTCTGAGTCTCCTCGGAAAAATCAACTTCAGCCCCGCGTTTTTCACTCACGTACTGGGATACAGCAGCCCTTGAAAGCTCCAGGATGTCTGCTACATCCTGCTGCGTGCACCCATGCTCAAAGATCATTGTTCTGGAAAGTTCTGCCCTAATTGCGGGCAAGACTTTCTGTACCATAATTTCACATGTTGTTTTCATGGGAGACCAACACCGCATAAATCAGGTAAATTTTGAGAGATTCTCTTAACCAAGATTACATTCATAGATTTATTAATTAGTTAAATATCCATATACTTTTGCTTTTTGAGCAGAAATATCTCTTAATTTACCCAAAACGCATGCTATTTAAATACCGACAAAAATATAGTAATTCCAGACCTGAAAAGTTATTGCTAAATATTATTGCGATTTCTCAGACCCGGTTTATTCCTGAAACTCGTCAGGAATTTAGTTTTTGATTTGTTCAGCAGAGAAACCCTTTTCCATGAGGACTTCTTTCATGCGGGCCAGGTGATTACCCTGAAGTTCCACAGTATTTCCTTTTACAGTACCGCCGCATGCAAACTTTGATTTAAGATAAGTGGACAGTTCATGAAGATCTATTTCACTTGCGTCGAAACCTTCTACAACGGTAACTTCTTTGCCGTATCTTCTTCTATTAACTTTCACAGTAATTCTCTGTTGCTCTTTTGCAACTTCTTCGCAAATGCAAAGTTCTTTTGGAAGCCCACATACTGGGCACATTCCGCTGCTCATTTGTTGGTATATCCTCCGAATTTGTAATCATTGTATATGTAACTTACATCTAAAAATAACTAGATAGATATAAAGTACTTATCAATGAAGGTATTAAAGCCTAATGGTATTTTACAGGCACTTTATATTGAATTTCAGTTAATAACCCGAAACTCTTGACAATATAAAAAGCCAACCAAAGCTTTACTATTGTTCAATTTTTTTATATATTAATATATTCGTTTGTAATGTTAGTTTTATAATGTTTACTATAGAGTAAATTTAATAACATGATTGTTGGTGAATAATACAGATCAGTACAAACTGCAAGTGAAAAAGCTGGATATCTGAAAGAAATTCAAAATATTAACGCTTTGGGAAAGGGTCTAAGCCGAAAAATCGAAGAGCCGAGAAAGCTAAAAAAGCTTAAAATACCTGATTTTGCCGGAAAGAGCCTTTCATACCCAGCAACAAGTTAGATATATCTTGAATTTCATCTCTTTCTATAACCTGCTATCACATATATATGTACTTCTATTATATAAATATAGCAGTATAAAAATGCCATACTAATAAATCGGGGGCACCTGATGAACGAATTGAACGATTTAATAGGTTTTGTAAACGGAAACAGTATAAGGCAAAAAGTGCTCTCCTTACTTTCCTCAAAAGGAGAAATGGAAGGAAAAAGAGTGTCAAAAACCCTGAGAGTTGCATATCCCACCATTGCAAAAACTCTCGATGAACTTGAACAGAAGGAATTAATTACAAAAAAGGAAGAAATGTACTCCCTCACCGAATCTGGAATAAAAGTGGAAAAAATGATCCAGCAAATATAATTTTAACATATTTCTTTTATCCACTTTATTTTAAATCTTTTTATCCTTAGCTTATTCCAAAATCGATTTTATTCTCAATCAGTAAAAATTTCAAGATCATTTTTCAGAAAGAAGCCTCAATTGATCGATCATAATATGCAACTCAGAAAAATAACCTTGAATCCTGTATCAATGATCATTATCTTCTTTTTATCCAGTATGATATTTGTGAAAAATGCAAGAGTAGAAAGCTTGCTATAAGATTTGATAGTCACAGAAATCCAGAAAGAATGAAAAAAACTCTATCCTGTAATTCAACCTTCTTGGTTCAGCTTAACATCTTTATCGTCCTTCTTGGTTCAGCTTAACATCTTTATTGTAATTCAACATTCTTATGCGTAACCGTTTCACCGGTTGATCACGCCAATAGGATTTGTGGCTAAGGGTCTCAAGCTCAAATGCAACCGTTGCACCAGATGATCACACAGACCATACCGTTGCTGGAGTTTTCGGTCAAGCCTTTTTTCAAAAGGGTTGTGATCACGCCTATAGGATTTGGGATAAAGTTATCAAACTTAAACGTTGCTAGGGGTTTTCGCTCAAGCCTTTTTTCAAAAGGCTTGCAAGCAATTTGTTTAAAGGCTTGCAGGCAAGCAGTTTTTTCAAAAAGATTGGGTTAGAAATATTTATTTAATTCTTATCCCTTTATGTCGGCATAAACTGTTAACGCTAATACTGAAACTCTTGAATTTAAGGGAATAATCAATTCTATTAAGAAAAAAACCAGAGCTTCGGCATCCAAAAAAGGACTAAGTATCAGAGGCAAGGCAATGTTACCTGAAGAAGACCTTAAGATTATTAAAAAAGAACTGGGGCGAGAGCCCACCCTGGTAGAACAGGGCTGCTTTTTAAACTTATGGAGCGAACACTGTTCCTACCGCTCAAGTGCTCCTCTCCTGAAAACTTTTACCAGTAAGGGCGAAAACGTGATTATTGGCCCTGGGGACGATGCTGCAATTATAAAATTTGATGATGGCTATGTACTTGCCATAGGTATGGAAAGCCATAACCACCCTTCATATGTCGACCCCTACAACGGAGCTGCTACCGGTATAGGGGGCATCGTAAGAGATATAATCTCCATGGGAGCCCGCCCAATAGCCCTTATGGACCCACTCTATTTCGGACCTCTGGACACTCCAAAAAATATGTTTCTCTTTGAACAGATAATTAAGGGAATTGCAGGTTATGGAAACTGCATAGGAGTGCCAGTGGTCAATGGTGAGACATTCTTTGACCGAAAATACAGTGGAAACCCTCTTGTAAATGTGGTTGCAGTAGGGCTCTGCCGGGAAGATGAGGTCATAACTGCCCGCTCCCAGAAAGCCGGAAACAAGCTTGTACTCGCAGGCTCCAGCACAGGAAAAGATGGACTTGGAGGAGCTTCCTTTGCCTCCAGGGACCTTTCCGAATCAGCCGAAGCCGAAGACCGCCCGAGTGTCCAGGTGGGAGACCCATATACTGAAAAACTCGTAATCGAAATGACGCTGGAAGCCATGGAGAAGGGTTATATAAAATCCTGCAAAGACCTTGGAGCCGCCGGTCTTGGAGGAGCAAGCGCGGAACTGGCTGCAAAAGGAGGACTTGGAGCCCACATTATTGCAGATGCCGTGACCCAGCGCGAACCCAATATGAATGCTTATGAAATCCTGCTTGCAGAATCTCAGGAACGCATGGTCTTTGAAGTAGCTCCTGAAGACGTTGATGCCGTGCTTGCTCTGGTAGCAAAGTACGACCTTAATGGAGCCGTAGTGGGGTACTTAACAGAGAAACAAAACTACACGGTTGAATTCAAAGGGGAAGTCGTTGTAGATATTCCAATTGATTTCCTAACAGGTGGAGCTCCGACCTGCGAGAAATCTTCAGTAGCTCCTATTCCTCAGGTTGAAGAAAGTACAGCCCCCGAAACTCCGGAAGACCTTAAGACAGCCTTCCTGAAAGTTATCTCTTCTTACAATATTGCCTCAAAAGAATGGATCTACAGGCAGTACGACCATGAAGTCCAGTTAAGAACAGTTGTTAAACCCGGAGAAGACTCTGGTGTGCTCAAAATAACTGATAAAAAAGGACTCGTACTTTCCTGCGGCTGCCAGCCAAGAGCCACCCTTCTTGACCCCTATAACGGAGGAAAGAATATAGTAATTGAAAACGTCATGAACCTTGCAGTAAAAGGGGCTGAAGGGCTTGCAATTGTAAACTGCCTGAACTTTGGGAATCCGGATCGCCCGGAAATCTACTGGCAACTCAAAAACTCCGTACTTGGACTTGGAGATGGGGCAAGGGAACTCTCAATCCCGGTCGTGGGAGGAAATGTATCCCTGTATAACGAAAGCGATGAATTTAAGACCGCAATTATCCCAACCCCTTCAATAGGAATAATAGGGAAAGTCAACCTTGAGACTCCTCTTCCTTCAAGCTTCTTTGCAAAATCCGGAGACACCATCATCCTGGTAGGAGAGACAACTGCAGATATGGGAGGTTCCGAATACTATGCCTGTTTAGAGGCACAGAATGCCGGAAAAGTTCCTTCTGTCCCGAAAAATGCTCCTGAGATAATAAAAGCCGTAATCGAAGCTGCAAGGAGTGGAAAACTCAGCTCGGCACACGACCTTTCCCTTGGAGGAATTGCAGCAGGACTTGCGAAGATGTGCAGGAATTCCGGTGCAAAGGTAGACCTGAGTGAAGTTTCAGAATTAAAAGCTGAGGAACTATTATTCTCAGAAGCTCCAGCAAGAGCTCTACTTGCTACAGACGAACCAGAGGCTGTACTCGAAATCCTCAAAGATGTGCCTCATATGATAATCGGCAAAGTCGAAGGCAATTCCCTTGAGGTAAAAGGAAAAGACTTCGAGATTTCCCTCTCCCTCAAAGAAATCTCTGATGCATACAGCAGCCTGACAAGGTTTATGATGAGATAAGATCCCCGAGTCCCGTCACCCGAGTTCCGTCTCGGGAGGACGATGCCCTTTTCGCTTCGCTCAAGAGGACTGAGAAATATTGTAAATAAGTTTCACTCAAGTGTGATAACTTACAAGGCTACGGCTTTTTCGCCCATGCCTTGTTTTTGGAAGCATGAGACTTTCTTTGCTTCCAAGAGATTTTCTTTGCTTCCAATTTAGATGGGGTCCCATTCTATCTTACCTTTTAATTTGTTTTTAATCTAAGTTGTTCTTTTTACCCTTGAGTTATTATCAGTATTTTCTGATTCCTTGCAAGTTCAGGTTTGGCATAAAAAATAGTTTTGAGTTAACCAAAACAATAGTTTTTAGTAGGTTTCCGCACTAGAATACTGTGTTATGAAAGCTGTATGCATCTGTATGGGAGTGCATCTGCCTTACAGTCCTAAGTGGTACTGGCCTGTAGAGGGATTTTTCGGGGTGCCTGAAATGGACCGGTATTTTGACCGGAATAGTATTTTTTCAAAATTTTTAAAAACAAGCCGACAGTTTTTACGTCTTAATGATCTGATTATGGAGTCCATAGAAAGAGGGGGAAAATATTCCTTTGATCTATCCGGACCATTCCTTGGACAATGTCGATGGGACCCCGAACTTCTCGAATCATTCCGCGAATTTGGAGAAAATGGGAATGTGGAATTTACAGGGAGCTGCAGTTATCACTCCCTGAGTTCGCTATATCCCGATCTTTCCTGGTTTAAGGAAGAAGTGCTCATGTACAGGGAAATGCTTCGGGAATTACTGGATATCACCCCCAAAACCTTCGTAAACACAGAGCTTCTATACACCGAAAGAGTAGGGACGATTCTTACCGACCTGGGTTTTAACTGTCTTATCGCCGAGGGATCCAGGAACCTCATGAACGGATATGAACCTGTACATGTCTTTGAGAACCATCTTCCGACTTTGTTGAGGCACATAAACCTAAGCGAAGACCTTGAACTGCGTTTTTCGGAAAAAAACTGGCAAGGCTATCCTCTCATTCCGGAAAAGTTTGCAGACTGGATTGCCAGCATGGAAGGTGACATCCTGACTCTTTATTTTAATTATACAAGCCTTTGCTTTCACTACAGAAATAAAAGTATGATAGACGATTTTATCAGGATGCTTCCAGAAGCCCTAAAGTCCAGGGGCATTGACATGCTCACACCTTCTGAAGCTGTCAGGAGATTTGAACCCTTAAAACTTCCTACCCTGGGAACCGAACAGACAATCCGATATGGAATAAATAACGCATTAGGTAACCATGCTCAGCAGCTTTACCTGCGAGAACTGGTAAGAATTGAAGAGGAACTCTCAGAGCTTAAAGAAAATAAGAACTATCGAGAACTTAAACATATATTCGGTTATCTTCAGCAGAGTGAAATCTTTTTTTCTATGAATTCTGAGAATCTCAGGGAAGGGTATGAAAGAGCTGTCAATTACTTTTCCATCCTGTCCGATTTCAGGAGAGCTGTGCTGGAGGAGGGAGCATGACATCGGTTTGCATGTACTTCCAGGCACATCAGCCTTTCAGACTGCGCAGGTTCTGGCCTGATGACAGATCAGGTTTTTTCCGCTATTTTGACGAGAGAAGCAACAAGGAGATCTTTGAAAGAGTAGCTTGGAAATGTTACATTCCTGCAAACAGGCTCCTACTGGACGCTCTTGATGAACATAAAGGAGAATTCAGGTTTTCTCTTTCGATTACCGGAACCCTGCTCGAACAATGTGAACTCTGGGGAAAAGATGCCCTTGAAGGCTTCCGGCAGATGGCGGAAACCGGAGCAGTGGAATTTCTGGACGAAACCTTTTATCATTCCCTATCAAGTCTTTTTGAAGACAAAACCGAATTTATTGAGGAGATAAAAGAACATAGAGAAATTATATTTGACCTTCTGGGAGTTAAACCTCAGGTATTCCGGAATACCGAACTGCTTTACAATAACACTATAGCAAAGCTTGTTTCGGATCTTGGGTACAGAGCGATCCTTACCGAAGGAGCGGATCATATGCTTGAGGGAAGGTCACCCAACGTACTTTACAGGGCAAAAGGTTCAGGACTTCCTATTATCTTCAGGAATTACAAGTTGAGTGACGATATAGGATACAGGTTTTCTGCAAGGTGGTGGGAAGGATATCCCCTGACTGCAGATAAATGGGCCTCGTGGGCTTCAGGGAATAATGAAGATTGTGTTAATATCTTTATGGACTATGAGACTTTTGGAGAGCATCAGTGGGAAGAAACCGGGATATTTTCCTTCCTAAAAGAACTTCCCGGGGAAGTGCTCAAGACTCACCTGGACTTCAGCACCCCTCTTGAGCTTGTCGAAAAATATTCACCTGTAGCTGAGATCGATGTTGGGGACTTTTCCACAATTTCCTGGGCTGATATGGAACGCGATACAAGCGCATGGCTTGGGAACGACATGCAAAGACGCTGCTTTGAAGAAATAAAGCTGCTTGAACCCTTTGTGAGGAAGACGGAGGACCCTGAAATCCTGCGTATATGGAAGCATCTGCTGACTTCAGACCATTATTACTATATGTGTACCAAATGGCTTGGAGATGGGGATGTACATTCATATTTCAGTGTTCACTCCACGCCTTTCGATGCAGCGGTTAATTTCATGGCTGTACTTATGGATTTCAAAGCACAGGTATTCAGAAAACTTCGCACGATAGCTTAACTAAAGAACACATACTAACTCATGGGAGTCAGGTCACATGGTAAGAGACTTATTCATGTTTGCAGGTTTCAATGAAAACTCGCAGATTGTATGGTTTAAAATAATCTACTCGAAAGAACCCGGATCTCTGTCTTTAATAAGTGACTTTCTAGAAAAAGAGAATGCATTCATTATGTTTGGTCATCTGGATAATATTACACAGAAAACCGGAGAATATTCAGTATTTACCGAACTTGACAAAGATGTTGATCCAGAAGAGTTCGCCCAAAAAATAAAGGAACTCGAAGTTGTAAATGATGTCGAATATGGGATTTCAGAATACGGGATGGTTTATTCCGTGGACTTCCCTCTAAATGTTATAGGAGTCAGGGGAGTTATGGCAAGGGCACTTACCATTGTTGACATCATTAAAACTCTCAACCAGAGTGCGCCGCATGCCGAAGGACTTCTCACTCTTTCGGGACTTAAGGGTGGGACTCACGCAGCAAAGTATTTCAAGAGTATTCTGAACCTTAATGACAGTAATTTTGCAAGCGTGCTTGCAGAACTCTTTAAAGGTGTGGGCTGGGGAATCCTGGAAATCGAATGTGATCCCAAAACTTATGAAGGAAAAATCATTGTGAAAGACTCGTTTATAGCTGATGTTTACGGAGGGTCGGAACAGCCAGTTTGTGCCTATATGAGCGGTTATTTTGCAGGTTACCTGACCGAATATTTCGGGAAAAACATAAGTGTGAGAGAGGTAAGCTGTAAAGCTACAGGAAAGGAAGTCTGCGAACACATAATCTCGCCGGCGCCGTCTGGAGGTACAAGCCAGGAATACCAGATGAGAGGGGTGGCGCGGTGATAAAGCAACCCAATGTTATTCTCGGAAATGACGATCTGCTTGTAACAATGGGAAAAAAAGGGGAAATCATAGGTTTTTTTTACCCACGTCGAGATCATGCTCAGCATGTTGAAGAATCCGTCGCCTGCATCCATACAGGAGAAAGGCTTCTCTGGACCAATGATAACGAATGGCACGGCATCCAGAACTATATAGAGGACACAAATATTGTGTCAACAAAACTTTATCATGATTCGGGAATCCGAATTTCCATTCTTGACCTTGTGCACCCCGACGTGCCTGTCCTTATCCGCAGGTTTAAGATCCAGTCCCAGAAAAAGCTTTCAGGAAAATTCTTTTATTACTCGAATTTTAACGTAGGGGAAACCTCCAAGAAAAACTCCGGGTTTTGTGATACCGATACTCATTTGCTCGTACAGTACTGGCAAAACTATCATATAGGTATATACTCTCAACCAGAGTTTAATGAGTGGCAAATCGGAAAGGCAATGGATACTATATGGTGGACGAATTCCAAATATGATATGGAAGATGGAAAACTCCAGGGAAATAAAGAAGACATAGGAAACATTAATAACGCGGCTGGCTGGGATCTTGAACTGGAGGCTGACGGAGCAAACGAGTTTGTGATCCTTATAGGCGCTGCTTCGTCCCGACGCCTCCTGTATAAGAGGATGCAGGAGCTCTCAAAACTACCTCTTGAATACATTTTTGAAAAGACGCGGGAACACTGGGTTATGTGGCTTTCCAGAAAGCAGGTGATCAAGATCCCGGGGCTTGAAGAATACGAGAACCTGCGTCAGGAGCTGTTCAATGCCTACAATCGGGCTCTTCTGATGCTTTACCTCCTTAATGACCGCGAATATGGGTCTTTTGTAGCTGCTCCGGAATTTGACTCAAACTTTGAGAAATGCGGAGGATATGGATTCTGCTGGAACAGAGATGCTGCAGAAATCGTGCTCGCACTAAAGCACTCAGGCTATCCAGACTACTGTGACATGTTTTTCAGATGGTGCATCCAGACTCAGCTCTCTGATGGTTCCTGGTTTCAACGCTACTGGCTAAATGGGGATATAGCTCCTTCCTGGGGCAATTTTGACTACTCAACTCAGATTGACGAAACCGGGTCCACGCTCTATGCTATGGATGTTTATTACAGGATTCTCGAAGGCCTGAAAAAAGCTGAGTTTCTTGAAGAGGTCTGGGTCTCGGTACTCAGGGCTGCCGAATACCTGATGAAGCGGACCAAGTCAGGAATTCACGAAAGATGCATGGATCTATGGGAGACTTACTACGGAATTTTTACATATACAAATGCTTCAATTTATGCCGGGCTCATGGGTGCTTCCCATCTGGCTGAAGAAAATGGAGAAGCTGGTATGGCAAGGCGCTGGAAAAAGAGGGCGGAATTCGTCAAACAGGCCACAATTGACCGTTTCTGGCTTCAGGAAGGCTACTTTGCAAAAGGAGTAATTAATGAGAAGCTGGACAAAACGATTGATGCAAGTATTCTAGGCACCTATGTCCCTTTTGGAATGCTCTCTGCAAAAGACCCCCTGGAAAAGGATATGATTCAGTTCATGATAGAGAACATTCAGAAAAAACTCTCAGTGCCCATAAATCTCGGTTACGGCATCAAAAGGTATGAAAACGACAGTTACATAAACGGAAACCCGTGGATAGTAACTACACTCTGGCTTTCGGAAGCAATGTTTACCTTTGCCCTTGAACTTTCCTATGAAAAAGAAAACTCTGCTCCCACGCATGAGAACTCATATGAAAAAGAAGAAAAACCTGAAGAAAAAGTGAAAAGACTGACCAGTGAAGGAATTGGATATCTCAAGTGGGCTCTTGCCGGAGCAACCAGTACAGGACTTCTCCCGGAGCAGGTGGATAAGTCTACAGGCAATCCTGCCTGGGCAATCCCTCTAGGATGGAGTGGATCTCTGATACTTAATAATATTCTGCTTCTGGACAAAATCTGCAGGAGAAAAGCCGGAAATCAACAAGAAAGTTAAGGAGTAATAAAGGTAGAGGATCTGATAAGCAGAAGAGAAGGATTGAACGGTATAAAGAGAGCAGCAGCGTAGGAGAGCGTTGAAAACCCTAAGCCATTAGTGGAGTACTCAGGGACCTCTGAGACGAACATAGTAAAAACGCTTAACTATTTTTTAACGCTGGTCTTACCATGCGGACCTATTCTAACCAGCTTTTTTGTTCAGTCACAAAACTGTCACAAAACTTGTCCATATTCAAAACTGGTTAACCAAGAAAGCTTTATAAAAAATCCCCCACTCCTATTTAGCCTTGATATCTTTTTCACTTTAGCTTATTAGGAGACCACAATATACCCGGTTTTCGTTACTGTAGAACTCCCTGCTGCATTTGTTGCTGTAAGTTTAACCTTATAAGTTCCTACTTTGGAATACTTATGCGTTGGATTCTGCTCGCTTGAAGTTTTTCCGTCTCCAAAAGTCCATTGCCACTTAGTAGGTGTTCCTGTACTTTTGTCAGTAAATTTAACATTTAATGGCGCTTTTCCGGAGGTTGGAGACGCAGAGAATGCGGCAGTTGGTTTTACTATCACTTTTATATAGCCAACTTTTGCTAATGTATTACTGCCTACCGTATTGCTTACCGTAAGCGCCACCGTATATTTTCCTACTTTGGAATACTTATGAGTTGGATTCTGTTTGCTTGAAGATTTTCCATCTCCAAAGGTCCATTTCCACTTAGTTGGTGTTCCTGCGCTTTTGTCAGTAAAGACGACCGTTAATGGGACTTTTCCTGAGGTAGGTTTTGCAGAGAATGCAGCAATTGGTTTTGCTATCACTTGTATATAGCCAGTTTTTGTTACTGTATTGCTGCCTGCAGCATTGCTTACCGTAAGCGCCACCGTATATTTTCCTGCCTTGGAATACTTATGAGTTGGATTCTGTTTAGTCGAAGTTGTTCCGTCTCCAAAGGTCCATTTCCACTTAGTTGGTGTTCCTGTACTTTTATCAGTAAAGGCAACATTTAATGGTGCTTTTCCCTCGGTGGGTCCCGCAGAAAAATTTGCGAAAGGAGCCAGTGAGAGAGAACCTATGAACTGCCCGAAAGCAATTGGATAGCGTCCTACAGGCACAGTAGTTGTAACAGTATTGGTTGCTGTGTCAATTACAGAAACAGTACCTTGGTCATCGTTGTTCACCACGTATACCTTTTTTCCATCCGATGTGACTGCAATTCCATAAGGATAATTATCTACCTTCACCGTGGCTGTAACCTTATTTGTTGCCGTGTCAATTTCAGAGACAGTGCCATCCCAATAGTTCGCCACATATACCTTTTTTCCATTCGGACTAACAGCAACTCCTTCAGACCATCCTCCTACAGGCACCGTGGCTGTAACAGTATTGGTTGCTGTGTCAATTACAGAGACAGTACCGTCGTAACCGTTCACCACATATACTTTTGTTCCATCTGGTGTGACTGCAACTCCCCTAGGACTGATTCCTACAGATACCCTGTCTGTAACAGTATTTGTGGCTGTGTCAATTACAGAAACGTCGTTGAGAGTCGACACATATACCTTTTTTCCATTCGGGCTGACTGTAACTCCATAAGGCCCGCACCCGACAGGCACGGTGGCTTTTATAGTGTTTGTTGCTGTGTCAATTACAGAGACAGTTTTATCGTTATATTCCGCCACATACACCTTTGTTCCGGTCGGGTTGACAGCAATGCCAGAAGGAAATTCTCCTACTGTCACAGTGGCTGTAACCTTGTTTGTTGCTGTGTCAATTACAGAGACAGTGCTGCTGACGGCGTTCGTCACGTATACATTTGTTCCGGTCGGGTTGACTGCAACTCCCTCAGGGTATCTTCCGACAGGCACCGTGGATGTAACCTTGTTTGTTGTTGTGTCAATTACAGAGACAGTATTGCTGTTGGAGTTCGTAATGTATGCATATGGAGCCACTGGCACAGCACTTTCCGCAGTAGCCGCCGATGCCGCAGATGAAACGAAAATTAAAAATAAAATCAGAGCGACTGATGCCAAGGCTATCGAATGTATTTTGTTATCGGTTATCATTATCCTACTCCTCGGTCTTTCGTTTATTATCCATACAAAAAAATGTTAATACTAAAAAATATGTCAATTCTTAAACTTTCTCTTTTTATTCATAGTTCTATAAAAATCCTCAAATTAGAGAAAATATGTCTACGGAAGGATCTAATTGAAGCTGACTAGCGTGAAATAAAAGGATTTCAGTACAAAAACGTAAAACAAGACATTAAAATCCAGAAAGCAGTTTGAAAAGAATTAAGAAATTAGATAGTGAGATCCAGTTATTGAAAATCGTGAGTATGAGGAAGGCTATTAAATATTTTAAAACCTGACTTTGACAGTATCCACTAATTGTTACTGACTATTTCCCTTCTTTTTTATCCCAAATTGACTTGACAATTTGTTAAAATTT
>Ga0183101_1000863_pt1 | contig 35806 bp, 31 predicted proteins | sample Biomet3_FD_127790 | JGI IMG/M metagenome (GOLD analysis project Ga0183101, IMG submission 127790) | Microbial communities from bioreactor (seeded with sewage sludge) at LBNL, California, USA - Biofuel metagenome 3 | ecosystem: Engineered > Bioreactor > Anaerobic > Unclassified ... | reverse complement strand
GCTTAATAACACTAAGCATTGGCTTAAAATTTACTAAATATAATATCCAAAATACCGGTACTCTAATTTTGACACCTATCTCCTGATAGGTGGGTGTCAGTGCAGATGATTCAATCGTTTTCAATGCCGTAAAAGGACTCACAAGAAAGTACATTTCCACATCTAACTATCGGACTCCCTAAGCTTAAATGTAGGTTCAAAATAAGAGCTTAACGAATATTCCAGAAAGTATAGTTTACATATATCGTGCACTGGTAATGCTCCATTTAGCACAACCAAGTATTCATTAAAGATGTTTGTTGTTTCTCTATGTAATTATAATAACATGTTTAAAGTTATTATTCAAGGGATATATACATAGTAATTTATTTCTATTATGTATCTGATATCATATCAGATACTAATATTATTGTGATGTAATAATTGTATTTAAAATAAACATATATATTTGAAAGGAGTTAATTATATTTGAAAGGAATAAAATGCAATGCTAAAAAAAGGATATTTAATTATAGTAAGTTGTTTGATAATTATATTACTATTCATATCAACTGAGGTATCTGCAGCAACAATTCAAAAAAGATTTGGAAGCAGTGATAAATATGCTACATCTATTAATAATAGATGTAAAAATAATTGTGATAAGTTAAATTATGCAGTTTTAGTTTCAGGGGAAGGTTTTGCAGATGCCCTTTGGGCTGTTCCTCTAGCTAAAAAATTTGATGTACCTATAATATTAACTAATGGAAAAGTTTTAGATAGTGATGTGAAAAATGAATTAATTAGATTAAATGTAAAGAAAGTATTTATAGTAGGTGCTCCTGGAGTAATATCAGAAGACATGGAACGGCAGATATATGCAACAAATATAGATTATGAAAGGATATTAAGACCTGATAGATATGAGACCAGTTTAAAGGTCGCCCAATTCATAGTTAGTAATAATGGTATGATGGGAGCTTCAGAAAAAATTTTCCCAGATGTATTATCCATGACCACTACAGCTAATGCAAAAGGAATGTCTACATTACTAATGGATAAGCGTGAACTAAGTGATGATGTTACGAAAAATATGGACAATTCTAAAAGGTTAAGTGGTGCCCATAGATATGAAACTAATATAAAAACAGTTAATGAATTTTCAAATGATATAGAGTTTAGGAGTATTTATGTGACAATAGGAAAAGGCTTTGCAGATGTGTTGTCTGGTTCAGCGGCGGTAGCAAAAACAAACTATCCAATTGCATTTACAGACTGTCATGTGTTACTTTTAAAAACGCCTTTTGGTTCTAAAGTATCTTCAATAAATGATCTAACAACATTAGGAAAAGAAGAGGGGGTGCCAGAGGTAACTGCACAAACTTTATTAAGTGATAAAAAGATAGTTGAGGATAAATCCTATGATGCAGAAAAGGTAAGCAAGATAATAGAAAATAATTTTGAAAGCGATGGCAGAAAGATAGCCTTTCTTACCTTTGATGATGGACCATCTACTACTGTAACCCCTAAAATACTAGATATATTAAAAAGCAATGATATAAAAGCAACTTTCTTTTTAATTGGAAGTAGTATTCAATCTGATGAAGAAAGTAAAAGTTTAGTTATGAGAATTTTAAAAGATGGACATACTATAGGAAATCATACCTATACTCATAATCTTAAAATCATATATCCTGGCAATAAAGTAGATACAGAGAAGTACTTGGAGGAAGTGAAAGAAACTAATGATGTAATTAGTAATGTCATTGGACAAGAATTTAAAACAAGGATTATAAGAATGCCTGGAGGATATATGTCGAGAAAATATTATAATGACCCTAATTTAAATGCCTTTGATGTTATGCTTGAGGAAAATAATATGTATAATATAGACTGGAATGCTTATGATGGAGATGCAGATGGTAAATGTAAGAATGCAGAAGAATTACTTAAAAATGTAAAAAATACTGTAGGAAATAAAGAAAAAGTAGTTCTACTAATGCACGATACTTATGGCAAAGAAGAAACAGCTAGAGCTTTGCCTAAAATTATAGAATATTTAAAAGGTGAGGGATATGAATTTAGAACAATAAAATAAGTAAAAATAGGACCGACAAGTAATAGTCACTTGTCGGTCCATATATATCAAATAAACTATTTATTCCTAGTGATATGATTATAGTGTCTAAAAATCTATGCACTTAAGACATTATAAGCCTCTTCTCCATGCAATGAAATATCTAAACCTGCACTTTCTGTATCCTTATCTGTTCTTAATTTCATAAATAAACTAATAAATTTTAATATTACAAAGGTAGCTACAGCGGCATATAACGCACAGGCTCCAGCGGATATTATATGAACCTTAAAAAGTGTAAAATTACCATATAATAAACCATTGTCCCCAGCAGGATTTACTGTCTTAGTAGCAAATATTCCTGTAGCAATAGCTCCCCACAATCCAGCAATTCCATGACATCCAAATGCATCTAATGAATCGTCATAACCAAGCTTGGACTTCATGACCGCAATAGCAAAGAAACTTACAGCTCCTCCTACAAGACCAATTATAACGGATGACATAGGTGTTACATACCCTGCACCTTGTGTAATTGCAACAAGTCCAGCTATTGCTCCACTTATTGTTCCTAGTGCAGTTGGTTTTTTATTGTGGAACCATTCACATGCAACCCAAGAAATAGCTCCTGCAGCTGCAGAGGTATTAGTAGTTAGAAAGGCATTAACTGCAACTCCATTCACTGCCAGCGCACTTCCTGCATTAAATCCAAACCATCCAAACCAAAGTATTCCTCCTCCTAAAATTGCCATAGGAACATGGTGTGGTTCTGGCTTTGTTTTCTTTCTTTTTCCTAACATTATAGCAGCTACAAGTCCAGAAATTCCTGAATTTATTTCTACTACATTTCCTCCTGCGAAATCAAGTACACCTAATTTCTTTAACCAACCAGTGCTGCTCCACACCCAGTGTGCAATTGGGTCATATACTAATGTGCTCCATAGAATTATAAAAATTAAAAATGCAGGAAATCTCATACGTTCTGCGAAAGAACCAGAGATAACAGCTGCAGTAATTACTGCAAACATCATTTGGAAAACAACAAATAGTAAATGTGGAATTGTACTTGCATAATCGACATTTGGCTCAAGTCCTACATTGTGTAAAAAAGACCAATCCAAATTGCCTATAAAACCATTAACATCTGGTCCAAATGCTAACGAATATCCAATAAATATCCATTGGATAGAAATAACAACTAAAGCTGCATAACTATGAATTGTGGTACTTAATACATTTTTGCTTTTTACCATTCCTCCATAAAATAATGCTAAACCTGGAACCATAAGCATTACCAGTGCTGCAGAAAAAATCACGAATGACATATCTGCTCCATTAATTCCTTTCATAAGTAAGCCCCCTTAATAATAAAAAAATTTGTTTTTGTTAGATATCTGCATATAAGCTAAAATTGGTAAAAAAAAAAGGGGTCTACAAATAAGAGAATTAAAAATTCCCATTATTTCAGACGCCGTTGCCTGTATAAATTATTAACTTATTATAAATATAGGTTCATTTAACCTAATAGTATTATATTATTTTTATATGCAGAAATCAACTTTTTTTTATTAGAATAATAATATTTTTATCAAAAAAGTGATGTTTTCGTTTTCTAATGGTATTATATTTTTCATTTTAATAACAAAACATAAGAAGGATTAGATATATTTATAAAATAGAGGTATAATCTTTTAAAAATATTCTGTTATTATTAGATTAACTTTTAATGAAATAATGGGAAAAGGAGTACTGTCATGAAGAAAATCATTATCATATTTACTGGTGGAACAATATCTATGAAAAAGGATGAAAATAACAATGCAGCTGTACCAGCTATGAGTGGAAAGGATATATTAAAGCTAACGCCAAGTATTAATTTAGTTGCAGACATTCACTTCTTAGATTTTGGGATGATGCCAGGTCCACACATGACGCCAGAGAAGATGTTTGAATTATCAAGGATAATAAGTAATAAAGTTGACCTTGAAGGTTATGATGGAGTTGTAATCACTCATGGTACAGATTCACTTGAGGAAACGGCATACCTTGTAGACCTTACTTACAATGGTTCAAAGCCTGTAATCTTTGTAGGCTCAATGAGAAATAGCTCCGAACCAGGGTGGGATGGGCCTCCAAATTTAATAGATGCGGTATATACTGCAATATCTGATGAAGCGAGAGATAGAGGAGTCATGGTAGTAATGAGTGGAGAAGTTCATTCAGCTTCTCAGGTAACTAAGACAAATACTCATACGTTAGATACTTTTAAGAGTAAGGACTTTGGACCTATTGGTTTTGTAGATAATAACAAAGTATATTTTTACTATAATTATACTAAAAATCAGTATATAGCTACAGAAAAAATTGATAGCAATGTAGATCTTATAAAATGCGGATGCGGTATGGATGACCGTCTTTTAAAGTTTTGTGTAGATTCTGGAACACATGGAATAGTAATTGAAGGTATGGGAAGGGGAAATATCCCACCAAAAATGGTTTCAGGAGTTGAATATGCTTTAAATAAAAATATACCCGTTGTTTTAGTTTCTAGATGTCTAATGGGTAGGGTTCTTGACGACTATGGTTATGAAGGTGCCGGAAGGGAACTTACTGAAAGAGGAGTAATTCTTGGCGATAATCTTCCAGGACAAAAAGCTAGAATTAAGCTTATGGTAGCTTTAGGTCAAACTAAAGAAGTATCTAAGATTAAAGAAATATTTGAGAAGAATTACTACTAAATTTAAAGCATTTTTGGAAATAAGAAAGAAGCAATAAAAGATTTATGTAAATGAATCTTCTATTGCTTTACACTAAATTAAACCTTTAATTGTGCTACTTTTCTTGGAGAGTCTATCTTTATCAAAACAAATTCCTTCCACTTTCCACTTTTAAATCTCAAACAGTATAGTATGCCTCGAACAAGCCAATCTATATACATACCTAACCAAATTCCTATGATTCCTAGACCCAAAGGAATTCCTAATATATACCCAGTAATAATTCTAAATAACCACATTCCTATAATAGAAGTAATCATTGTATACTTAGCATCTCCTGCTCCTTTTAATCCAGCAGGTAAAACAAATGATATAGCCCATAGTGGAGAACATATTGCATTCAGTTTTAGAAGTCTTACTGATATGGCAATAATATCTGGATTTTCAGTATAAAGTGCTACAATAAATCTTGCTAAAGGCACTGACACAAATGCCAATACTGCCAAAAATATTGTTGATGCTTTTGTAATGTATGATAAACATTTTTCAGCTTCTTCTGTATTCCTTCTTCCCATATACTGACCTATTAATGCTATGGCAACAATACTCATAGAGTTACCGGGTATATTTAACATATTGGCAATTGAATTCGTAATTGTATTGGAAGCTATAGAAGTTGTCCCCATATCCACAATAAATATTTGTGTAATGAGCTTTCCACCGTTAAATAGTAGGGATTCTACACTCGCGGGAATACCTACACAAAATATGGGTTTTAATAATTCTCTGTTAAATTTAAAATTACCTACATTTTTTAGTTTTAATAATCTTGTTCCTCTCAAAAGAACAATTATTATAGCAATAGCACCAGTTACTCTTGCAATAGCAATACCAATAGCTGCTCCCTTTACTCCTAAGCTTGGAATATTCATATGAAAATGACTATTTTGAATGTCTATCCCGTAAATAAAAACGTACCCTAAAATTACATTTATCAAATTCATAAATATAGTGATTTTCATAGGTGTTTTTGTGTCGCCAGCCCCTCTTAGAATACCGCTTGCTACCAAACTTATAGAAATTAAAGGATATGTCAGCAATGTTATTCCAAGATAAGTGTAAGCATTGATTATTACATCTTTATCTGCGGAGCCAAAAAGAACACTTATAATCGAATCCCTAAATAGCCACATGAAAATTGTAATAAATAGAGATATTATTACAGTAGAGTATAGTGCTTGCTTCATAGCATCATTAGCATGCTTAACATTTCTTTGTCCTATATATTGTGCAACCACAACCGTTCCGCCTACTGCCAGAGCTGAGAAGAAGGCAATAAATATATTATTAATTGAATCTACCATACCAATTGCTGAAACTGCTTCTTTACTTATATGTCCTGCCATCATAGTATTAACCATACCTAAAGACATTACAAATAATTGTTCCACAAGGATAGGTACCGCTAATCTAAATACATCTTTTCTTAATAGTGTCACTTTTATGCCTCCCATTAATTAAACATTACTTATAACATTAAACATTATACATCAAATAAAATTGTATAATTAATTTAGTATAAGAATTCACATTTTATTCATTCTTTATTACCACTGATTTGTGTAAATCTTCTGAGCGTCATAATAGAGTAAAGAGATTAAATATTATTTAGATGAAATAGCCATATCTTTAAAGGGATTAGCAACCAAATGTTAATTTCTTTAGTAATTTAATAATAAGAAATTAAGCACTTAATTTAAAGGTTATTTCACATAGATGAATTTGTGTTATAATAAGCCTATATAAAGGGTAGGATTATTATTATTTATCTAAAATTTAATCTTGGAGGTAGCAGTTTTGAAACTAATATCATGGAATGTCAATGGCCTTAGAGCCTGTGTTACTAAGGGATTCTTAGATTATTTTAAAGAAGTTGATGCAGATATATTTTGTATTCAAGAAAGTAAGTTACAAGAAGGGCAAATAGATTTGCAACTTGAAGGATATAATCAATACTGGAATTATGCTGAAAAAAAAGGCTATTCAGGCACAGCTATATTTACAAAGAAAGAACCATTAAGTGTTACATATGGAATTAGTATTGAAGAACATGACAAAGAAGGCAGAGTTATTGCTTTAGAATTTGAGGATTTTTATATGGTAACAGTTTATACACCAAATTCCAAGCAAGAATTGGCTAGGCTTGAATACAGAATGAAATGGGAAGATGACTTTAGAGTCTATTTAAAGTCTTTAGAAGAAAAGAAACCTGTAATTGTCTGTGGAGACTTAAATGTGGCTCATCAAGAAATAGATCTTAAAAATCCTAAATCAAATAGAAAAAATGCTGGATTTACAGATGAAGAAAGAGGAAAGTTTACTGAACTTGTAAATGAGGGATTTATTGATACTTATAGATATTTTAATCCAGATAAAGAAGGGGTATATTCTTGGTGGTCTTATAGATTTAGCGCTAGAAAAAATAATGCAGGGTGGCGTATAGACTACTTCTGTGTTTCAGATTCACTAAAAGATAGATTAGTTAGTGCTGATATTCATACAGAAGTTATGGGGTCAGATCATTGTCCTGTAGAACTTGTTATCACTATATAATCCTTACCTTCAAAAGGGCTATAATCCTAACTTTACAAGCTAGGATTATAGTTCTTTTGCTGTACCGTTATATTAATAAAATAGTTTCTTCTGATAGTAAATGAAAAGTTATGGATGAAAAATAGTACTTGAGCAAATAAAACTAAGCATTTGGGGAAATATAAAACTAGGAATATTTATGATAGCATTCTGGAGGCGATATATAATAATGGTTAAAAAAAATGCAGCTATTATAACTATATTTTTATTTTTATATATAATGTTTAGTAGGAGTACAGTATCAGAAGTAGTAGGCGGTGCAAGTAATATAAATATTGACTCTAAATCAGAAATTGTCAGTAGAAAAAGTAACATAGATTTAAATCCTGAAAAGTTTTCGGATCATTATATAGATAGAATAACGACTTTTAGAAGCTTAGGAAACAACAATGGGGAAATAATATTTTTGGGAGATAGCTTAATAGAAATATGTGAATGGAGTGAATTGTTGAATAATCCTCTGATTAAAAATAGGGGAATAAGTGGTGATACTACATATGGAGTTTTAAATAGATTGGAAGAAACTACAGAAGCAAGACCTAGCAAAATTTTTATGATGGTAGGAATAAATGATGTTGGAAAGTGTAGACCTACCCAAAACATTATAGATGATTATGAGAAGATATTTAATAAAATCAAAGCTGATTCTCCTAATACTAAAATATATGTTCATAGTATACTCCCAATTAATAAAGAAAAATTTATAACTCATACAAAAGTTGAAGAAATATTAAATTTAAACAGTGATTTAAACAAACTTTGCGATAAGCTACAGGTAAAATATATCAATCTATATCCATTATTCGTGGTATCAGACAATAAGTTAAATCCACAATATACTACAGCAGGAATTCATTTAAATGGTGATGGATATTTAATTTGGAAAGAAGCAATAAAAGATTTGTGCAAATAAAGTTAAGTTAAAGAAATAATTGCTGATTAGTATACAGCTTTTAAGTCTTTGGCAAAAAAATTAATGTTTTTTCAGGGTATATATTTTAGAGATAATGACATTAGTAGCAATATTCAGGTAATATGTTATAATAAGATTGATATATTGTTAGATAATACAAATTATTGACTAGTAAAAAGGTCAGATTATTGTCCTATAGAACTTGTTATCAAATAGTAAATATTTTATTATAATTAGTGTTATGGGGGGAAGAATAAAATGAATGTAAATACTTATAAAAACTTGTTGGATGCAGTAGATGCAGGGAAAAAGGCCGTTATGGTTACAAGGATGGATGATGGGGATTGCAAAAGTAAATCTTCTTACAACAAAACGCTTTTAATTGAGGATAGTTTTAGTTCCGATAATTGCATACATAATTTTGATGAAATTGTTTATCAAAAAGCTAAGGATTCTTTAGAAACTGGAACTCTCCAGCTTGTTAAAGTTTCTGAAAAGGAAACATATTTAATTGAACCTTATTTTCCAGAGCCTCGTCTAATAATCTTAGGTGGTGGACATATTGCTAAGCCTTTAGTTGAATTTGGGGCAAGAGCAGGATTTGCAGTTACAGTTATTGATGACAGGCCGGCCTTTGCCAATACAGCAAGATTTCCAGATGCTGAAAAGGTAATTTGTGAGAGCTTCGAAAAGTGTTTTGATTTGATTAATTTAAATAAGTCTGCTTTCGTCGTTACTGTAACTAGAGGGCATAGACATGATATAGATTGTCTTAGACAAGTATTAAAATATAAGACTGCATATGTTGGAATGATTGGTTCGAAGCGCCGAGTTAAAGGTGTCATGGAGCAATTGCTAAGTGAAGGTTATTCTGAAGAAAAGCTTAATAATGTTAATTCGCCTATAGGCCTGGAGATAGGAGCGGTTACTCCAGACGAGATAGCTTTTTCTATTATAGCTCAGGTTATTAAATATAGAAGACTTATTGATGCAAACAGTGGTAGTATCAAAACTTTGAAAGCCAATTGGCCAGAATTTGACCGTGATGTACTGATGGAACTATGCAAAGAGGAGAGTTCTCAAAAGGCAATTGTTACAATTATCTCTTCCAAAGGTTCAGTGCCAAGAAAAGCAGGTGCAAAAATGCTTGTGTATCCTCATGGAGAAATTTTAGGAAGTATCGGTGGAGGATGTAGTGAAGGAGCGGTAATCAATAATGCTCGGTTCTTACTTCGCGATGGAGGCTACCAAATTCAAACTGTAGATATGACCGGTGAGGTTGCTGAACAAGAAGGCATGGTATGTGGTGGGATAATGGATGTAATTATTGAGCCATTTTGTAAATAGCTTATTGACGGATATAATAAAGAAAGTGTGACTTAGGCTGTCACACTTTTTTGTTACTACTCAGCCATCGAAAATACTATAATATTTGGAGGTTTTATGTTTATACCAAATGATGTAAAAATAGTTTTAGATACTTTAAAAAGTAATGGATATGAATCTTATATAGTGGGAGGAAGTATACGTGATTCCCAAATTGGTACATCTTTACCTAAGGACTATGATGTAACCACTAATGCTCTGCCGGAAGAAATTATTAAACTCTTTGACAAAACTATACCTACAGGTATAGAACACGGAACTGTTACTGTTATGATAAATGGAGAGGCATACGAAGTTACAACTTACAGAATAGATGGTGAATACCTAGACAATAGAAGACCAGATGTTGTTACTTTTGTTTCAAACTTAAAAGAAGACTTAGCTAGAAGAGATTTTACTATAAATGCATTAGCTTTTAATGAGGAAGAGGGTCTTATAGATTATTTTGGTGGTATAGAAGATTTAGATAATAAAATAATTAGAGCAGTAGGAGAGCCTAATAAGCGTTTTCAAGAAGATGCACTAAGAATGCTTAGAGCTATTCGTTTTTCTGCTAGGCTAGGCTTTCATATAGAAGAAAAAACTTTAGAGGCTATAAAAGCAAATAGTCAGCTTATACTAAATGTAAGTAATGAAAGAGTTAGAGATGAGTTATGTAAAATACTGATATCTAATAACTCAACAAAAGGTTTAAGATTACTTCAAGAGACTAAACTATTAGAGTTTATACTACCAGAACTTCAATTAGCAGTAGGGTTTAATCAGAAAAATCCTCACCATGACAAAGATGTATTTGAACACATTTTAGCTGTTGTGGAAAAATGCCCATCAGAGCTTAATTTAAGATTAGCAGCATTATTACATGACATAGCTAAGCCGGAGTGTTTTACTATTGATAAGGAAGGTATAGGTCACTTTTACGGACATGATAGAAAAGGTGTTATACTATCTGAGCAAATACTTAGAAGGCTTAAATTTGATAATGAAAGTATAAATAAAATTAGCCTTTTAGTAAAGGAGCATATGAATGTATTGGAAAAACCAACAGATGCTTCTGTAAAACGTCTTATTAATAGGGTTGGCAAGGATTTATTAAATGAGCTTTTCGCCTTGCAAAGAGCAGATGCTTTAGGTTCTGTTTCTGCTGAAATACGTTTAGAACAAATTGATAGAGTAGAAGAAAAAACAATGGCCATTTTACAATCTAAAGTTCCTTTATCTATAAAAGAACTTGCAGTAAACGGTAGAGATTTAATACAAGAGTTTTCTCTTAAACCAGGGACAGAAATAGGTGATATGCTTAAATTTCTTTTAGATAAAGTATTAGAAAATCCTAAACTTAATAGCAAAGAGCAACTTTTCGCTATAGTTTATGATGAATATATCAAGTAAAAAAGTATTGCATTTTATATCAATTTAAGTTAAAATTTCGTTGTAGCAAGAACTTTGATGATGAAAATAACAAAAATGTTCACTTGTATAAATCTGGCAATATGGGCTGGATGTTTCTACCGAACTACCTAAAATAGTTGTAGGCTATAAGTGCTTTATGCACTATAGTTATACAATTTTCTTCATTTTTTGTATTAAAATTTTCTCTAGGAAATTTTAATAGTAAAAGCTATAAAGCTAAAATACAATTTATTTTAAAATGATGGCATTGTTCGTTATGATGCGAATAATACTATAAGTAATTTGTATTTAGAAATAGTGAAAATATTAAGGAGATGATAAATTTGGGTTATGATGTAATAATAGTAGGAGCTGGTCCAGCGGGAATTTTTACCGCTTTAGAGATGGTAAGACAAAAATCTAATAAGAAGATTTTAATAATTGAAAAAGGAAGAAGTATAGATAAAAGATATTGTCCTAAAGAAAAGACAAAAAAATGTATTTCTTGCAAGCCATATTGTCATATTACAACAGGCTTTTCAGGAGCTGGTGCATTTTCAGATGGTAAGTTGTCTTTAAGTTATGAGGTAGGTGGGGATTTGCCAAATCTGATTGGAAGCGATAAAGCACAGGAGTTTATTGAATATACAGATAAAATATACCTTGAATTTGGAGCAGATACAAAAGTAGAGGGATTAGATAACACTGAGGAAGTTAAAGAAATAAGAAGAAAAGCAATAGAAGCTAGTCTTAAATTAGTAGACTGTCCAATAAGACATTTAGGAACAGAAAAAGCTCAGGAAATATATTTGAAAATACAAAACTATCTTTTAAACTCTGGAATAGATATCAAATTTGATACAATAGTTACAGATTTGGTTATTGAAGAAGGAGAAGTAAAGGGTATAAAAATAGCAGATTCAAGAACTAAGAGTAAAGAAGAAATTATATATAGCAGCAAAGTAGTGGTGGCTACAGGACGAAAAGGAGCAGATTGGCTGAAAGATATGTGTGTAAAACATAATATTAGCCATCGTGCAGGAACTGTAGATATCGGTGTTCGTGTTGAAATTAGAAATGAAGTTATGGAGAAAGTAAATAATGTTCTTTATGAGTCAAAACTTATAGGATATCCAGCTCCTTTTAGAGACAAAGTTAGAACTTTTTGTCAAAATCCAGGAGGTTTTGTAAGTCAAGAGAATTATGATAATGATTTGGCAATAGTTAATGGACATTCATATAAAGAGAAAAAATCTAATAATACTAATTTAGCTATATTAAGCTCTCATAATTTTTCAGAACCATTTAATCAACCTATTGAATATGGTAAACAAGTAGCAGAATTAGTCAATATGTTAGGAAATGGTGGAATATTAGTTCAAAGATATGGTGATATTTTGGATGGAAAGAGAACATGGCAGAAGGAGTTATATCAATCAAATGTAAGACATACATTACCAGATGCTGTGGCAGGAGATTTAACTTCAGCTATTCCATATAGACCGATGATGAATATTTTGAACTTCATTGAGGCAATGAATACTGTTGTACCAGGCTTTGCAAGCAGAGAAACATTATTATATGGTCCAGAAATAAAGTTTTATAGCAATAAAATAAATCTAGATGAAAACTTTAATACAAATATAAAAGGAGTTCACTGTTTAGGAGATTCCAGCGGATGGACAAGAGGACTAATGATGGCATCTGTTATGGGAGTGCTGATGGGACAAATAATTGAACAAAGTAATAATTAGATAAGTATTGTAGTTTAAAGTATTAGATGAAACCACATTAGAAAACGAAGCCAAAATCAAAAGGCTTCGTTTTTTATTTCTATAAAAATCCTAGATTATTGTGTAAAAGTTTAAATACAGCTGTAATATATGTATATTTTGTAACTTACTTAATTATTATAAATAAAATTTGAAATATGGGCAAAATAGATATAATAATTAGTATTTTTAAGGATGTGCTAATATGAAAAAAATAGTATTATTATTAATTTGTTTTATGCTATCATTTACCGCAGGTTTTGTATCTGCTAAAGGCCCACTACGAATATTTGTAGAAAACAGAGAAGTTAAAAATAATGGAGAATATATAATAAAGGATGAAAAAGTATATGTATCTGAAGATGCATTAAAAAGAGATTTTGGATTTAACATATTTTATGATAAAAACGAAAATAAAGTAAGACTATATAATACGAAAAAGATATCCCTTGAAGGTAGAGCTAAATTGTTTGAAGAATTTGCAGAGTATTACGAACCAAAAATCTCAGACGAAGCTGCTGAACTTTGGGCAAAGGGAGTTAAGGATAGAAATGGAGTATTACAATATGCTATTCTCAATAAAGGCTTAAAAGAAAAATTTAAAACAATGGCTGAAGAGCACGGTAGCTGGGTAACTGGATTTTCTAGCCCTTGGGTTGAAAGTTATAAAGTGACAAAGAAAAAAGTAAATCAATCAACATGGGAGTATAAGATAGTTTTTAAAGCTGTAACATCAGCACCAGAAGCATATACATGGAATGCAACTTTAATAATTAGCAAAGAAGATAATAAGTGGAGAATAATTGATATTCAAAAGGATTTTGATATAATGTAATATATAAAGGAAATATATTATTAATTTAGGAGGATTTTGTAATGAGTATTCATATAAATGCAAAAGAAGGTAAAATAGCTGAAAGTATACTACTCCCAGGAGACCCATTAAGAGCTAAATTTATAGCAGAAAACTTTCTAAAAGATGTTGTATGTTATAATGATGTAAGAGGTATGTACGGGTTTACAGGAACATATAAAGGAAAAAAAGTTTCTGTTCAAGGAACAGGTATGGGCATACCATCAATATCAATATATGTCAATGAGTTAATTCAAAGCTATGGTGTTAAAAACCTTATAAGAGTTGGAACCTGTGGTTCTTTCCAAGAATCAGTTAAGGTTAGAGATATAGTTATTGCTATGGCAGCTTCAACAGATTCTAATATAAATAAGGTAAGATTTAATGGAAGAGATTTTGCACCAACAGCAAGTTTTAAGTTATTGAAGAAAGCTTATGATCTAGCAGTTGAAAAAGGCTTTGATCCAAAGGTAGGTAATATTTTTAGTTCAGATACTTTCTATCATGATAATTCAGATGATTGGAAACACTGGGCTAAATTTGGATGTTTAGCAGTAGAAATGGAAGCGGCTGCACTTTATACACTAGCTGCAAAGTATGCTGTTGATGCACTTACTATACTTACCGTAAGTGATCATCTTGTGAATGGTGAGATTACAACAGCTGAGGAAAGACAAACAACCTTCACAAATATGATTGAAGTGGCACTTGATACTATACATTCACTATAATGAAGTGAATCTTAAATTATATGAATTTTATTATTGGTAAAGGTATCCTGAAGTAGTAGACTATTTCAGGATATTTTTTATTTTCGTATAAATATAGTAAAATTTAAATATGAAGTGAAACTTGAATCAGATGGGAGTATTAGAACGGGTAGTTATCGGATAAAGTGAAGAATGCATATAGTTATCTTTATTTTGAAAAACAAAATTGCAGAAATTCTATCATGAATGTTATTTCCAAAAATAACAGAAAGGTTAGCAATTAGGATATGAAACACTAGGATAAAACAGCTTTAGCAGGATAATATAACATTAGAAAGGAGCGTTGTAGAATGAAGAAAAAATACAGCAATTCTTTAGATAATGTAATGACCGGATATAAAGATAGAGTAAATAATGTAAATATTATAGATAAAGAAGATATTATAGCTATGTTTACTAGTGAAAAAACTAAAAAGAAGTATAAATTTAGGTTATTTAAATAGAATTATTAAAAAAGTTAAAAACTAAAGTGTACCCTTGGGATATCCTAAGGGTACACTTATATTACTGCATACTATTTTTAATTTTTGTGAGCCTGTCATTTAATTTTTTGATATTATCTTCTCCACTTGGCAATTTTTTTAGATCATTTATATATTTGTCATTAAAGCTTTCTAATTCTGTAAATTTCTGTTGTACTACGTTCATATCTAGAGATTTAAAGGCTTCCTTAATGGAATCAAAGATACTTGCATAGGTATCTATATAACCTTTTATAGTGTCTAAACTCTTTATTTCAGTATCTATATTATTTATATAATCTGATTTAAAAGATTCAAGACCAGCAGGGCTCTGTAAGTTAGAAGCATCATTCTTAAGTTTAATGAGCTTCTGTTTGTATGTTTCTAAAGAAGCATTTCCATCTTTAAATGTTTGAGAATATTCACCAAAAACAGTAGATATTTGGGATGGATCAGTTAAGTTTGCAAGATCATTATCACCGTTAACATCATTTAGTAGTTTGGACATATAGTTAGATGTATTAGTGCTCTCAGTTATATAACTGCTGCAGTAATTTGATAAACTGTTTATATAATTCTTTTCCGTACTGCTAATTTGGCTAGCTCCCTTTAATGAGTATTCAATTGGCAAATCAATTGAGCCTAAGCCACCAAGAAGAATTAAATTTTTGTAATTCTTACTATCTATAAATTCTTGTTGATTTGTTAAGTCTTGTCCATTTGTTAGTATTATAGGTGCACTTAACTTTGAGGCAAGAGCACTTCCAGATAGAGCATCTGGGAAGTTTTCACCATTTGCTAGTACCGCACTATCAGTATCTAAATTAAAATACTTACATATTTCTAATGATGTATCATATCTAGTTTGTCCAGCTATTCTAACTATCTTATCATCAGATAAAGAAGAAACTAAACTCTTTACTTCACCTACAACAGTATCTGATACAGAACCAGTTCCCCCTATAATATATACTTCACTAGGTTGAATATTTGAAAGCATATTTTTGACTTCATCTGGTAGAGTTGATGCCCCTGTCATTAATATTGGATATCCTTTTAGAGAAGCAACACTTGAAACACTAAGTGCATCTGCAAAACCATATCCATTTGCAATAACTACTGGAGTTCCTTTTTCTAAGTTCATAGAATCAACTATAAACTTATTTGTATCAAATCTATTCTTTCCACCAAGTCTTATGATATTATTATATCCTTGAGTCTTCATTTGATTAATAAACTCATCGCTGACTGATGCATTTCCGCCTAAAACATATATATTACCAGTTTTATCTAGGTGAGCTTTTATGTATTCTATAGAATCTGTGCTTTCACCTAGCGTACTATTCAAAAGTAGTATGGGTGCATTATATTTTTTAGAAAGTACACTTCCGGCTAGAGCATCAGGAAAATTTTCACCACTTGCAACTATCACATTATTAACTATACCGCTGTTAAAGTTATTTGAAATACTAACAGAGGTCTTGTACCTATCTGTACCATAAAGTCTATTTACATTATAGCTGTTCTTTGCATATGCTGTATTTGAAATACAAACAACAAGAGAAGCAACTGCAACTAAACTTAATATTTTTTTCAAATAATCACGCTCCTTCGCAAAATTTTATATTTAGAGTTTAACATATAAATTATAAAAAACACATAGGTAAATTTAAGTAATGAGAAACTAAAGAACCGGTAGGGGCAAACTCTACTGGTTCTTTAGCTTGATTTATACAAAATAGCACATTAAATATATATATATCTAATTAATGTTTGAATTATAAGTTTATACAGTATTTCTCTTCTAATTTTAATGGATTATAGGATTTTTTTGCTTTTCTTAGGCCTTCTATACCTAAATCCTGTTCTCTATTAATGTATTTTACATTGCTTAAATAGTTTTCTACGAAGACTTTATTTGTAAATGTATAAATACCTCTTATATCTGAACGTCCTTTTTCTATATGGACTACAGCCATATCTTTGTTAACGGATTCACCTATGGTAAAAGAAGCTATACTATCATCAATATATACGGCCATACCTTTTAAATTAAGTCTGTCTGAATTAGCTATTATTTCCTTTATACCTTCTAATTCATACGCTAGATATTCATCACCATTATTTTTTTCTTCATGCCAACCTTGTGAAGCCTCAATACAATCTTCTTTAACCCCAGATTCAGAAAAATCTCTTATGGTATAATTATAAGTTTTTATAAAATAGTTATAATGGTTTTTTTTGCTGTGAAGTTTTTTTCCAGATAAGCTTATAAGTTTTTCACTATCATATATATAATCAAAATTATCTACATCTTGTTCTATTTTTATATCATCACTATAAATTTCCTTAAGCTCATCTAAAAAAGAATTTTCTACGTCTTTAAAAAGATAGGGCATTCTATTTTCTATTTTATAATCCTTTAATTTTTCAACTATACATCTTAGATCTTCTTTTTTATATCCTATTGGCTGCATGAAATGATAATTTCCTTTGAAATCTCTTTTCTTTATAATTAATGTACCATTGTATATAGTGTAACTAATGTCGCAGCCTTTACGCCAGATAATGAGATTAGTGAAGGAATATTCGCTAGTTTCAAATTTATAGTCTTTTAAATATTTATCGAATACAGGTTTATCATCAATAGTTAGTATATTGAACACAAGTTTATTTTCTTTAAATACTTGTGTGCTTTGTAACTTGTCACAAGTATTTATACACTTTAATGTTAACATAAATACACTCCTTGTTTCATTAATAAATTCAAGCAAACTTTATAATTAATCTTGAATTAAAGTAGATTAATTATAAAGTTTGCTTATTATTACTAAAGTTAATTATATAACTCTGCGTATGTAATAGAGAAGTATGCACTTTTTGGTTTCATAGTATCAAAAAGATACTAATATATCATTTCTCGCTTTCCATTCTGAACGCAAAATTCCATATAGATACATATCATATCTCTTTCCATCTCTATGAATAAATTCCCTATAAGTTCCTTCTTTTTTAAACCCTAATTTTTCGTAGAGTCTTATAGCAGATTCATTATAAGATAAAACATTAAGTTGAATTCTATGTAAATTTAATTCTTGAAATCCAAACTCCATAGTTAGTGCTAGAGCTTCACTACCAAAGCCTTTACCTCTAGATGAAATATCTCCGATACCAATATATATTACTGCTGTTCCATTGTTCCATAGTATATTTTCAAAACCAGTAACACCTACTAGCTTATTGTCAATTTTGTTTCTTACTGCAAAAATATACCTATCATGAGCTTGCCTTATATCTTTTAACATCTCCTGCAATTCTATTTGTGATATAGGAAATGCTGCAATCATATCATAAACTCTTAAAAAGGCTATATCATTGTACCACGCCTCAAAAATGGATAAATCGTCTTCTTTAAATGAGGTCAAGTATAAATTTTTGCCTTTTAATAAATCTTTTATTAACATTCTTATATCTCCTCTTAATAATTAAGTATAAATTATTCGAATATATGTTAAAATTTAATATTGTCTAAGGCTATTATAACTTATAATTTATCTTTTATTCAAACTTATAAAAATAAAATGAATGTAACATTTTCAAATCAAATTCAGTAGTACAATCTATTGAAGAAGTAAATTAAAAAAGATTATCACTTAAAGAAGTTAAGATTTGTTTAGAGGCTTGCTGCACTAAAGGAGGAACTTAACGTTTTAGTGAATAACTTTAAGATATGGGCTAATAATTTCAAGTCAAACAAGTATCAGTGTTTGCAAAGAGATTGACATGGAATAAGTTGTATATTATTCTAAACTATGAAGTTTCTAATAGACATTCGTTTATTTAATAATAATTTGTAGAAAAGGAATAGTGGACGACAATATGAAATATTTAAAAAGATTATTATTTGTCAGCTGTTTTAGTTTAGTATTTTCATTGTGCAGTAATTCTGTACAAGCTACTCAAAACACTGCTGATGACTATTACAGAACAATATGTGGATATGGATATTCAGAGCCTTATGAGGCTTTAAATGTGCTTTCTGAGGCACACAAATCATATCCAGAGGATGAAAGATTTATTCAAGGATTAAATGATAAAGCTCAGATAATATTAAGCTGGAGCAAGGAAAGTCATCTTAATGGAAGCTATGATGGAGCTATATCTGGATATAATACAATAATAAAAATTGAAGGTATATCGCAGCAGATAAAAGATGAAGCTAATGTTTGTTTAACACTTGCAAAAAGAAGAGAACAGGGTATAACCGGTAGAGTTGAATTACAAAAGGATTATGATTTAATAGAAAACTATAAAAAAGAATATGAAGCAAACTATGAGTATCAAACTATAAATTCTTATAGTACCTTTGGAAATTATTTATTCATAGAGAATATGTCTAGCTATACTAATCCTGATGAAATTAGATTTGATATTAATGGAATACCTATAGTAAGTTATTCAGGGGATTTTCATTACAATCCAGTTACTATAGGACAATATGCTCTTACTCTTTATGATAGATATTTAAGTGCACCAGCTGGTAAAAATCAGGATTTAAAAAAACAGTTTTTAAATGTGGCCAATTCTCTTTTGTATAGTGTTGATAACACTGGAGCGTTAAGATATGAATTTAAGTACAAGCATTATCTTGATGATGAAGAATTTCAACCAGGATGGGTGTCAGCTATGGCGCAAGGAGAAGCGTTAAGTGTATTTGCCAGAGCTTACAATTTGACTGGTAATAAAAAATATATAGAAGCGGGCAATGCGGTGTTTAAGTTTTTAATAACTAGAACATCAGAGGGTGGGGCAATGGACGATTTAGGTCGTTTAAATGAATCACTTGCAGGTCATATTTTCTTTCAATTATATGTAACGAATCCTCCATCCTATACTTTAAATGGTCATATGTATACATTGATTGGAATTTATGATTGGGCTAATGTAAGTAGTGATAAAAAGATAGGTGAGGAAGCTAAGTATTATTTCAATCAAGGTTTAGAAACTTTAAGATATATCCTACCTTATTATGATATAGGTGGTTTTGTAACTTATGATCTTGGCTATCTAACAAAATCAGGTATAAAACCTACAGTTAATTTAAATTATTATGGTACTCATATTACATTACTAGATGCTTTATATAGAATAACGGGTGATAAAACTTTTGAAGATTATAGTAACTTATGGATTTCATACGTTAAAAAATATTAGTTATTTAAAAAGGATGTTGATAAGCATTATTATCAACATCCTTTTTTTATAGTACATATTTTCTATATAAAGTAACAAAATATAAATGATGGCTGTATAAATGTAGGTTTTATTTTTAAATTGGCAATGTGGTTATATAAAAGAAGGAGATTTAAATGATACGCTTAAGCAAACATCAACTATTCACATTAATGTTTATATTTGAAGTAGGAAGTACTACACTCTTTGCACTAGGTATCAGTGCAAAGCAAGATGCATGGATTGTTATTTTGCTTGCTTTACTAATTGGATTAGGTTTTATATGGATTTATACAGAGCTTCAAAATGCATTTCCTGATAGAAACTATGTTCAAATAATCCTCGCTATATTAGGAAAAAAATTTGGAATACCATTTATTCTACTCAATGTATTAGGTTGTATTTGGCATTGTGCTCGTAATCTTCGGGAATTTGGTGAACTTATAATTATAACTACCCTTCCAGAAACTCCACTATGGGTTATACTTTTCGTATTCCTATCAGTTAGCATATATGCCATGTTAAAAGGAGTTGAAACATTAGCCCGTGTAAGTGAAATGGTTATGCCTGTGATCTTAATATTTATAATCAGCTTATATGTATTAGTTTATATATCAGGAGACGTTGATTTTAAGAAGTTAACACCAGTTTTAGGCAATGGTGTTAAGCCAGTATTAAAGGTTTTGCCCGAAGTAGTAATGTTTCCTTTTGGAGAGATGTTTGTTTTTCTGATGTACTGGAATTATGCAAATGAAAAAAATGTTGTACGAAAGACTGCTATGAAAGCAGTTTTATGGTCTGGAATACTACTTTGTCTTTCTTTAATAATTTATATAACTGTGTTAGGACCTAAGTATGCTTCTATTGCAACAATTCCTTTGGTAGAAACTATAAGATTAGTTAATATAGGAAATATAATAAGCAATATAGATGCAATAGGTGTAATTATTATATTTTTGGGCGGATTTTTTAAAATGTCTATATATCTAAATGCTATTGTTTTAATTCTAACTACATTATTTAAAATTAAAAACTATAAATTAATAGTTATTTTGGCCAGTATTTTTATGTTGTGGTTTTCTATTGTATTTGAACCTAGTTATGCTTATCATCAATGGATGTTTCCTTTTGATGCACGCTATTTTGCCATAGCTTATTGTAACATTTTGCCTCTATTATTATTAATTATTTACTGGATAAAAAAGAAGAGAGTTCAATTATAAATATTTGAAGGTGATAAATAATATGTGGATTATAGAATTTTTAAAAAAGTCACTGGAAGGAAGAGGATTTTATCCAGCCTTAATGGTTGTATTTTCGTGGACATATACTGTTGTCCTAGTTGCAGTAATTATTTGTCAAGTTTTTCTCTATATTTTTGGAGTAAAATATTATAATCCAGAGTTCAATAATGCTAATGAAGAAATTGATGAGAAGAAAAAAGGAGATGAATAATAGTTTAAATATAAACAAATAATAATACCACAAAATGAAAGTAGAGGTAAGTATAGTGTTTAGATACTTATATAAAAAGTTACGGTTTATGAATCTTAAAAGTGAAAAATTTAATGATGAAACTGTAGAAGAAAAAAGTTTACAACCTGAACTTTCTATTAGTCTTAAAGAAAATTTCAATATATTAAAAAATATTTTAGGTTCAAGCAATGATATAATTTATCGTGAATTTTCCTTTGGTGCTAAGATGCAAATAAATGCGGCTATTATATTTTTAGAGGGCATGACAGAAAAAGCTGTTATAAATGAAATCATAATTAAACCTTTTATGTATGACAGCAAATTATGTAATTTAGAAAGTGAATTGGAAATAGGAAATTTGAGTATTATAAAAAACAGTATGCTTTCTGTTGGAAATGTTAAAGAGACTGTTTCTATAAATGAGTTGATAGATGGGTGCCTATCAGGTGATACTATATTTCTTATGGATGGTTGTAGTGAAGCTTTAATTATTCATTCAAAAGGTTGGGAAACTCGTGGTGTAGAAGAACCTAAAACTGAAGCTGTAGTAAGAGGACCTAGAGAAGGTTTTTGTGAGACTATGGCTACAAATATGACATTATTACGGCGCAAAATAAAAAATCCTAATTTGACTTTTCAAACAATGCAAATTGGTACACAAACAAAAACTAGCGTATCTATTGTTTATTTAAAAGGAGTTGTTAACCCTAAGCTTATAAAAGAAATAAATGAGAGATTAAATAGAATTAACACAGATGCTATTTTGGAATCAGGATATATTGAGCAATTTATAGAAGATGCACCTTATTCTCTTTTCCCTACTATAGGTAATTCAGAAAAACCGGACACAGCAGCTGCGAAAATACTGGAAGGTAGGGCTGCTATTTTAGTTGATGGAACGCCCTTTGTGCTAACTATGCCAATGCTTTTCATTGAAGGCTTTCAAAGTGCAGAGGATTACTATTCAAGGACGTTTTTTTCAAGTCTTTTAAGAATTTTAAGATTTTGTTGTTTTACTATAAGTGTATTAGCTCCGACAACTTATGTAATATTATCTACTTTTCATCAGGAACTAATACCCACAACTTTGTTATTTACTATGGCAGCAGGTCGGGAAGGAGTTCCTTTTCCGGCAGTTATGGAAGCTGGTCTTATGGTAATAACCTTTGAAATTTTAAGAGAAGCAGGGGTACGTTTGCCTCGTCCTGTAGGTCAAGCGGTAAGCATTGTAGGAGCTTTGGTAATAGGAGAGGCAGCCGTATCAGCAGGCTTAGTTGGAGGACTTTTAGTTATAGTGGTATCTCTAACAGCAGTTTCAAGCTTTGTAGTTCCAGTGTTTACGGATGTAATTGCTATTTTGCGTATCATCTTTCTTATTTTAGGTGGAAGCTTAGGTATATTTGGTGTTGGAATTGGACTATTGGGTGTGCTGATACACATTGTATCCTTAAGGTCTTTTGGCACTCCATATTTAGCACCTTTAGCACCACTTAGTGCAGAGGATTTAAAAGATACTTTTATAAGAACTCATTTATGGAGAATGTCCACTAGACCAAGAACTATAGGATGGCATAATCTTAAAAGACAAGAATCCAATTTAAAGCCTCAGCCACCTTCAGAAGAGGAAAATAAAGATTAGAAATAGTGGCGAGATATATATGGGGTGAATTTAATGAAAAAATACATAAATGCATTATCAAAAATAATTATATGTATTTTAGTAGCGTTAAACCTAACTTCCTGTTGGAGTGCTCATGAGTTAAATAAATTAGCTATTGTAATGGGAGTTGGAATAGACAAAGCAAAGGAAATTGATGAAGTACAAATGACTGTTCAAGTAGCAAAGGTATTAGAAATAAAAGGTTTTTCTAAAAATACTAGTGCGAGTGGAGCGAATAAAAGTTATTTGAATTTGCACGAAAAGGCAAAAAGTATTTCTGATGCAGTAAAAGCTTTTAATCGAAAAATAAATCGCAGCTTATTATTTTCTCACAATCAAGTAATTATATTAGGAAAAGATATGGCTGAAGCAGGAATTGAAAAATCTATGGATTTCTTTTTACGCTATCGTGAAACCCGCCTTCTGGTATGGGTTTTAGTATCTAATGGAACTGCCAGCGAAATACTAGATGTAAAGCCAGAAATTGAAACTACACCGGGAAGAAATATTGGGGAATTAATTAAAAATCAGAAAAATACATCACAGATACCAGCTGTAGATTTGAGGGATTTTGCGTCTAGATTGATGAGTAAAACTACAGCACCTATTGCTCCTATAATTGAAGTATCTAAAGAAGATAATAAAAAAATAGCATATCTTTCAGAAACAGCGGTCTTTAAAAAAGATAAGATGATTGGTACGCTTAACAAAACAGAAACTAGAGGGCTTTTATGGGGTATCAATAAAGTGAAAGGTGGAGTTATTGTTGTAAGTACACTAGATAACAAGGATAAAGTAAATCTTGAAATAACAAGTTCTAAATCTAAAATAATACCACAAATAAAAGATGATGAAATATATATTAAAATAGATATAAAAGAAGACGGAGATTTGAGTGAACAGACTTCTTCAGAAGATTTAGCAAATCCCAAAGCCTTTGCAATTCTCCAAAAATCTGAGGAGGATGTTATAAAGAAAGAAGTAATGGCAGCTTTAAAAAAAGCACGAGAGTTAAATGCAGATATATTTGGTTTTGGTGATGCTATATATCAGCATTATCCGAAGCAGTGGCTAAAGATGGAAAAGAATTGGGATGAAATTTTTCAAAATATTCACGTGGATGTCAGTGTGGATGCTAAATTAAAAAGAACAGGCAGAATTACTAAGCCTATTATGTTTAAGGATTAATTATAATGAAGAAGGTAGAAAAATGATATTTTTACTAATAGTTATTTTTATCGGTGTAGCATTCTTAGAATTACCAGGTTTGATTAAAAGGAGATACTGGCGTGAACTGAAAGTATTCTCTCTTTTTTTACTAATAGCATTTATAATGAGCTTATTTCACATTATAGGTATTCCCCTGCCTAATCCTGTAAAAGAGATGGATTATTTAGTAAAAGATATATTACATTTAAATTATAAATGAAGTGAAACTTGAATCAGAGGGGACGATTAGAGCTGGTGGTAATCGGATAAAGATAATTTTTATAAATATAGAGGTAGAGGAATTTATGAGGATTGAAAGAGGTATAATATCAGGTGAACAATTAATGTTTTTAATCATTGGGCTACTTCAAGGTTCCACACTTACAGGAGCTTTTGTAAGTGGAATTACAAAGCAAAACACTTGGGTAGTTTTATTAGTGGGTTTTGTTATAACATTGCCTTTGTTGTTAGTTTATACATCACTTAGCAGAAAATTTCCTCATAAAAATTTAATACAAATAAATGATGTAATATATGGTGATTACTTTGGAAAAGTGATTTCTGTACTATATATTTATTTTTTTTGGTTTATAGTTCCTGCTAATTTAAGATATATAGGAGACTTTTTTTCTACATACCTTTTTACAAATACAGATATGCCTGTATTTGTAATAGTTGTGATTCTTCTTTGTATGTATACCATAAGGAAAGGTATAGAAGTTATAGCTAGATTTGTTCCAGTTTTAGTAATAATATCATTAATTTTTCTTATATTTATTACAATATTTACCTTAAAAGAAATGCACCTATCAAATTTTTTGCCTCTTTTTCAGATAGATTTAAAAGATTTTATCCAAGGAACTAATGTTATGGTATCTATTCCATTTGGAGAGATAGTTGTATTTCTTATGATTTTTCCATATGTCAATAATATAAAACAAATAAAAAAATCAGCATTTTGGGGATTGTTCATAGGAGGCTTTTATTTCATAATTATTATTTTAGGAAATATAGCTGTACTTGGAAACATAGGTGCTATTGATATGATTCCATCCTATCAGGTAGCAAGACTTATAAATGTAGGAGAAATTATTACTAGAATGGAAATACTGATTGCTGTGACATTTTTATTTAATGTATTTTTAAAAATATGTATTTTTTATTATGCAACAGTATTATCAATAGCTCAGCTTTTTAAACTACGAGAATATAAATCTTTGATAATTCCTATTGGAATTATCAGTGTTATATTGTCAATTACCATGTATGATTCACCTGTAGATGAAGCTTATGCAGCTAGTACATACTCTATACATGCGATTCTATTTGTAATTTTAATTCCTATTATTTCTTTATTTATAGTTTGGATTAGAAAATTGAATTAGTTTAAATATACCTTTTAATGAATATAGCCCAAAAGAAATAAAGCAGGCGTCTTAAAATATACGCCTACTTTAAATATTATTAAAAGGGAAGTTATATGCTATTTTTAAATGTTAATCTTCTTACGTTTTGCTTCTATTCTTGCAACCATTTGTTCAGCTGCTTTTAGTGGATCAGCTTCTACATAGAATTTAGCACCGTAGTCTTCTTCCATCTTATTTAGTAGGTAATCCACAGCAAATGGGGATCCTGTTACAGGAGGAACAACTCCTAGCCATGCATCTATACCACTACCTACTACGTAAGTTCCGATAGCCACAGCTTTCTCTGACATCCATTCTGGAGCAGCACCAACTACTGGTAAGTCACTGATATCTACGCCTAAATGATTTGCTAGTTCTCCAGCAATTTGTAAATTACGGCTGATATCAACACATGAACCTTGATGAAGAATTGGTGGAATACCTAATAAGCTACATACAGTCTTAAGTCCAGGACCAGCGAGTTCCTTTGCTTCTGGTAATAATAAACCAGCTTTAGCTACTGCATGAGCTGCACAACCAGTAACAAGTACTATTACATCATGAGCAATTAGATATTTTATCATTTCTACATGACATGTATCATGTGGATTTTTTGGATTATTACAACCAACAACGGCAGCAGCACCTCTGATAACACCAGATACTACAACATCTGCAAGAGGTTTAACTGTTTGCATTGGACCTATGTTTGAATTAACAACTGTGTCAAGAGCATTTACTATAGCCTCTGTACTAAATCCAACCAAAGCCTCACTTTTTTCATTAGGAATTAAAACATTATCTCTATTTCTATTTTTGTAATTTAATATAGCTTCTCTTATTATTTCTTTTGCAGAGTCATATGGTCTGTGTTCTTCGAACTCGATATATGTTGAATCTGTTATATGAGCTTTTGGTGAAGTTGTTATAAATTTAGTATGATAGGATTTTGAAAGTTTTGCAAGTGCTGGCATTATACATTGAACATCAACTATTAATGCTTCAACTGCGCCTGTTATTACAGCAAGCTCTTGTTGTAGGAAGTTTCCTGCCATCTTAATACCATGTCTCATTGTTATTTCATTTCCTGTACAACACATACCGCAGACATTTATTCCCTCTGCTCCTTGAGCTTTTGCAAGAGCAATAAGTTCAGGATCCTCAGATGCTGCTACAATTGATTCTGAAAGTGATGGTTCGTGACCATGTAATATAATATTAACTTGATTATCTTCTAATACACCTAAATTAGCTTCAGTTTGTACTGGTGATGGAGTTTTAAATAAAATATCACTAATTTCAGTTGCAATATAAGAACCACCCCATCCATCTGCAAGGGATGCTCTCATTGCCATATCATAAAGGTTTTTTGCATCTCCTGAACATCCAATATGAGTTGAGTGCATTACACTAACGATATCTCTATCAATTGATCTTGGAGTTACACCAAGTCTGTCCCAAAGTTCTTTTCTCTTTTTAGGTAGAGCTGAAGAGAAAATTAAGTTTCCACGAGGTTTACCAAACTCATTTAATGCAGCATCAGCTACATCGTGTGCTACATCATAAACGTCTCTTTCTTCAGTCTCAATACTATATTTTTTAGCAACAGCCATAAGCTTCTTTTCATCTCTTATTTGTATTTGGCCGTCTCTTGATGCCTCTTCTAGATAAAGAACTAGTGATCTACCATGGTCAGAGTGAGCTGCTGAACCAGCTGCACACATTCTAGCAAAGTTTCTTGCAACTATAACGTCTGCTGTAGCACCACAAATACCAGCTGATACTCCTTTTCCAGGAACTGGACTTACTCTACAAGGTCCCATAGCACAGTTTTTGCAACATACACCTGCTGAACCAAAACCGCATGGTGTCTTCATAGCTTCCTTTCTATCCCAGGCAGTTTCTACACCATCTTTTTTTGCTTTTTCAAGCAGCTGATCTTGAGCTTCTTTTATTAATAATCCTCTGTCTTTCATTAATAATACCCCCTAATTTCAATAATATATAAATGGATTCAAAACATAAATTGTACATTTTAGTACATGGATTTGAATATAGTTTTAAATTGTCTGTCTAGTTAAAAATAAAAAATTAACATAATAGGGGTAAACTATACTAATTAATTCGGGTTTTAGGCAATTCCAAAATCAAACAATATATTTTGTAAAATTCACTTTTCTTATTTATCAATTGTTTTGATAATGTATACAAGAAGGTTAAATTGAATATTACGTAATTCCAGTAATTAATTTTGGTGATTAATTACTAGAAGTACCCCTAATACGTTTACAAATAAATTATACAATAGATATTTATTTTTGATAAACAACTTAAATTTCGACACCTACAACTAAAAGTTTAGTGTTCAATGCCCATTGGTAAGTCTCTGGAACACACAATAATATAGACAATAATTTAACGAATTGATATAATCAATACATTAAGTAGTAAAAGGTGGTGTACTGAATTGGACATCAAACAATTAAAATATTTTTTGCAAGTTTGTAAACATAAAAGTTTTTCAAAGGCTGCTAAAGAGATTTATATTACTCAACAGGGATTGAGTAAGGCAATCAGCAATTTGGAAGAAGAACTTCAGTATCCTTTGTTCTATAATACAACTAAAGGAATTAGAACGACAAAATATGGAGAATATTTACAAAAACAATCTGAACATATTGTACAAGAATTTGATTTAATTTTAGAAGGCCTGAATAAAATGGCTAATATCAATGAAGGAACTTTAACGGTATGTTTTTCCTTTGGGGTTCTTAATGCTCTGCCACCTGATATTATCTCAGGTTTTCAGGAAACTTATCCTAATGTTGAATTGATTGTAAAAACCTATCCAGATTCAATTTGTGAAGAAGTGGTTATGAATGAAAACGTAGATTTAGCTCTTTCAATTGGTCCTGTTAACGGAAAAAAATTTAATTCCACTACTATTAAAACACAATATCCTTGCATGCTGATAAATGAAGAAAATCCCCTTTCAAAAAAGGCCTCTATTGATTTTAGAGATTTGAAAAATGAGAAATTTATCATTCTTAATGAAAAATTTCATTTTCATCATAATTTCCTTAATAAATGCAAAGAGTCAGATTTTGAACCAAATATAATTTTGACTACTTCAGAAATTATAACCATACATAAACTGAGCCATCTTAACCAAGGTATTGGCGTCAGCGTAGACTTTATTGTTAATGATATTAATTATTCAAATGTTTGTTCAATTCCTTTTACAGACCGTTCTTTTGTATGGGAAATTTGTTTAATAACTAAGAAAGATCGATTTGTATCTCATTTGGTAAAGTTATTTACAAATTATGTGATGACTCATTAAGTTATATATTTTTTTACATGACTATAGAAGATTACATTTATTACAAAAAGATAAATTATAAATGAAACCTGTATAATTTTACTAATATGGCATTAATTGTTATCATTGAGGTTTACAAGGAGTTGAGATTTTGAAGTTTAAATTAAAAGTAACATCCTTTTGCATATTTTTTATATTCTTATTTGTGGGATGTTCAAAACCAGATTCAACCGTTTCTAATAAAAATAAGAGCAGTGAAGCTACTGAAAGTGTATCAGTAAGTAAAGCTAGTGATAAAGACAAGAATGATAAGGACACTAGTGAAAAAGTAGCAGAAAATAGTGAAAAGGATAAAAACCAAAATGTTGAAAGTGAAAAACAAAAAGAAGTTAAAAAGAAAATTGTAGTTCTTGATCCTGGACATGGCAATAGATCAAATTTAGAAAAAGAAGCTATATATCCAGGAGATAAAGAATTGAAAATAAAAGATGGTGGCGGAGCAGAAGGAATAAATAGTAAAACTCCGGAGTATGTAATAGCTATGGGGATTACTGTGAAGCTAAAGGGGCTTCTCGAAAACAAGGGATATACTGTAATAATGACTAAAACAACTCCACAGGAAAGTCCAGGTAATATAGAAAGAGCAGAAGTTGGTAATAAAAATAATGCAGATTTAGCTATAAGAATACATGCGGATTCTTCTGAAAGCTCAAATATTTCAGGAGCATCTATGCTGGTTCCAGCACCTATAGGCTATGCAAAGGATATAAGTGAAATTAGTAGAAAATATGGACAGGTTGTATTGGAAAGTTTAATTGATGAAGTTGGTATGAAAAATAAAGGGGTAGTTGAAAGAAATGACCTTACAGGTTTTAATTGGTCTAAGGTTCCTGTTATATTAGTTGAAACAGGTTTTTTATCGAATCCACAAGAAGACAAGCTATTAAATACTGAAGAATATCAAAATAAAATAGCAAAGGGTTTATTTGATGGAATAGATAAGGCTCTTGCTAATTAAATTTGCAATTTAAAATGTATAGGGTTATTTAGTAAACTAAGCTAAATTTCTGTTAAAAAACTAAGCAGTGACTCTAAAATAGAAATAATTGGTTTTGTTGAAGGAGGCTAAAAATAGAGTTAACTAATAAGAATCTATATTATGAAAAAGTTTTTTAAGGGGGAATGTGAATTAGTATGTTTGAATTGAAAAGAGACAAAAAAATCTTCATTGTTACTAATAGGCATTTGATAGAAAAAGGTAATATCTATGATGTAATAGAAAAATGTGCATTAAAGGGGGCAGATGGAGTGATTTTAAGAGAGAAGGATTTATCCTATGACTCTCTAAAAAAAATGGCTGAAGGAATAAAAAATATAACGGATAAATATAATATTCCTTTAATTATAAATGGAAATATTGATGTAGCAAAGAATGTTAATGCATATGGATTTCATACAGGAGTTGATGAATTTAGAAGAATGTCGCCTATGAGTCAAGTTATAAGTAATCACGAGGAAAAAGAAGGTTTAGGGTGTACTTTTGCAACTTTTAGGGCAAGGGAATATGATTCACAAAAGCTTGTATTAGGCGTATCAGTTCATAGTTCTGATGAGGCCATTGAAGCTGAAAAATTAGGTGCTAATTATATAATAGCTGGACATATATTTGAGACAGAATGTAAACCAGGATTAAAAGCTAGAGGAATAGAATTCATACAGAAAGTATGCAAAAGTGTTAGGATACCAGTAATAGCTATTGGGGGCATTACTCCCAATAATCTAAATGAAGTGTTAAATACAGAGGTTTTTGGAGTAGCGGTCATGTCCTATGGGATGAAAATTTAGTTCATCTTATTCAAGTTTTACTTCATAACGAATTTACAAATTTTTAGGCTTAAGATAGGATATTAATCCAATCTTAAGCCTAAAAAAATATGAAATAAATGTTAAATTTTTGTAACAAAGCCATAAAAAATAGATATAATGAACTAAATGGTAATTTTATATATAATTCATCTAATGAATTTCACATAGTTTTATCCGATGACTACCTGCTCTAATGTAAAAACGTATAATTACTGGATACATATAAAATTATAATAGGGAGTGAATTTATGAATAAAAAAAAGGTCATCTCTATTTCTGTAATTATAGTCTTTGTAGTTTACATTACGACCTCTTTGTTTTTAATCAGTAAAAAACCTGATATTTCCAAAATCCCTAAAGCACAGCAAATTGCAGAATATACCAAGCCAGCTGTGGTACGTATTGTTAGTGGTGTATTGATTCAATGGAAGTACACGCCGGACTATGATAGTTATTTTTATTATCTTGATTCTGCTATTATGGAGTATTTGAAAAATAATGGTTATAAAACTACAGATCTTTGTGCTGGATCAGGTTCTATTATAAGTCCTAATGGATATATAGTAACTAATGCACATGTGGTTGAAATAGCTAAATTGGAAAATGCACAAATAATTAAGATGGAAATTGCAGAGATGAGTGTAGAACTAGCAAGTTTTATTAATTCTAAGTATGGTGTTAACTTTAAACCTGAAGCATTGGTAGGTTACTTAGAAGGTCATTTGAAAGTTGCTGAACCTGTTCAAAAGGTTATTAAAGTTTTTCTTCCTGGTGGAGGAGATTTGATGGATGGAGAAATAAAAAGCTATGGTGCACCTGTAGGTGAGGGTAAAGATGTAGCGGTTATAAAGATTGAAAAAACAAATCTTCCATCTGTAATTTTAGGAGATTCTGAAAAAGTTCAACTTCAAGAAAACATATGGGTATTTGGGTATCCTGGAGCTGCAGATTCGCAAACTTTATCAAAGGAATCTATTCTTGTGGTATCAATAACAGACGGTAAAGTTTCTGCAACAGATAAAAAGTCAACTCAAGGGGCACCTGTACTTCAAATTAATGCAGCAGCCACTCATGGTAATAGCGGTGGTCCTGTTATAGATGAAGATGGGAATATTGTAGGATTGTTAACCTTTAGAAGTGAAAATAATCCAAAAGAAACACAAGGTTTTAATTTTGTTGTACCTGTAAATACTGTAAAAGAATTTGTTAGTCAAGCGGGAGCTAAAAATGAAGAAGGAGATGTAAATAAGTTATACAAACAAGGATTACAACTCTATTGGGGTGGATATTATAGGGATGCTTTAGCTAGTTTTGAGGCAACGCAGAGGCTTTATCCAAATCACTCGGAACTTAAAAAGCTTATAGCAGATTGTCAGCAAAAGAGTCCTCAAAGCAAAATATTATGGTCTAAATATAAAAATATTGCAATTGGAACAGATGTTTTAGCTTTAATATGTATAGTAGCATTAATATATTTTGGATTTATAAAAGATAAAAAAGGAAAAAATAATAATCAAGAGGACATTAAAGAAATCAAGGAAACAACTGATAATAAATCATTGAAAGAAGAAGCTAATTCTGAAAATAATACAAAGAATGATGTTATTTCTTTAGAAGAAACTAAGACTTTAAACAAAAATATTAAATCCAGGCTATATGCTATTTCTGGACCATTAGAAGGTAAGGTTATTGAATTAGACAGTGAGCCTATAAATATAGGAAGAGATCCAAGAATCTGCAAATTAATATTTTCACAGGATTGCATTGAAATAGCAAGAAAACACTGTACAATAAGTTATAATTTAGAAGAAAAGGTTTTTGAATTAGAAGATAACGGTTCAGAAAATGGTACTTTCCTAGGAAATGGTGAGAGAATAAATTTTCAGGAGAAGAAATATTTGAAATCAGGAGATAGCTTTTATTTGAGCAGCAGTGAATATTTGTTTGAAGTATGGTTGGAATAGAATTAGAAAAGCCAGAATTAGTGGAGGTTAGGTATCGAATAAAATAGGCATAATCAATAAAACTCTTTTTCTATAGATAATTTAAGCTTAATATATGTTACAATAGATATAGAAGGGAGCGTGACTTATGATAGAGAAAAAGAAAAGTAGAATAGTTAAAGATAAAAAAGATACTAAAACTAAAAGCATATCCCCTAAAAAAAGTTTGTTTTTTACTCCAGAAGAAATGGAAGAAGGAATTAACAGGATAATGGGAATAATGGATGAAAGTAAATAACTAACTAAGATTTCCATTTTAATATGAATTCACAAGCACGAAACCCTTGTTGAACAGTAATTAGCTAAATAAAAATAAGGAAGAGAGAATCTTCCTTATTTTCATTTAGCTTTGTTTTTTTTATCTTTATAGCGGGGACATAGCCTAGAACAGCTTCCGCAACTTCTGCATTGGTTGCCATCATTTCTTATTCTTTTATATATAATGTAAACAGCAGAAATAATTATTGCAGCTGTAATAAAAAGCTCACCCCAATTTTTAAAAGCCATAAAAATACCTCATTCCTATATTATAAAATAAAAATGAAACTATCCAAGCGGTAGCAAATTGATAAAATACTGAAGTTAAAGCCATTTTGGTACTAAATTCTTTTTTTAAGGTTATTATAGTGGATGCACAAGGACTATATAAAAGAATAAAAACAAGAAAACTTAGGGCTGAAATTGGATTAAAATAATGCATCATAGTTACTGAGAGATTACCACCATATAAAACTCCTAAGGTACCAGCAATAACTTCTTTACCCATTAAGCCAGTAAGTAGTGAAACTGAGTTTTGCCAGTTACCAAAACCTAAAGGAGTAAAAATAGGTGAAATTAACTTCCCGATAAATGCCAAAAAGCTTTCATTTATGTTTACCATACCACTAAAACTAAAGTTAGATAGCAGCCAGGTTATAATAGACATTGAAAAGATAATAGTTCCGATTTTCTTTAAAAACCCTTTCCCTTTTTCCCATGTATGTACAAGTAATAGTTTTAAATCTGGCATTGTGTATTCTGGTAGCTCGTCAATATAAGGCTCATAATTAGTTTCTTTAACTAGTAACTTAAAAATTAAGCTGTAAAAAAAAGCTAGAAACACACCTATAGCATACATCAGTGCAAGAATAACAATTTCTCTTTCATGAAAAAATATAGTAGCAAAAAGCATATAAACTGGCAGCTTTGCGTTACAGGACATAAATGGTATGAGCAGAGCTGTAATATTCCGCTCTCTTTCATCTTCAATGTTTTTGGCTGCCATTAAGGCTGGTACAGAGCAACCAAAGCCTATTATCATTGGCATAAAGGACTTACCGGATATACCTCCCATAGTCATAATTCTATCCATAAGAAAGGCAACTCTATTCATATATCCACTATCTTCTAAAAAAGATAATATGGAAAAGAGTGTAAGTATTACTGGAAGAAAGACTAATACAGAACTTATACCTGATATAATCCCGTCGATTAAAAGTGATTTAAACCATGGACTTTGATGGGCTAATAAGGTATTAACAAGGGGTATGGTATAGTCAAATAATCCACTTCTTAAAATATCGGAAAGAGGAGTACCTATCCAGGAAAATACTATTTTAAAAACAAGATAAATAATACATATAAAAATAGGATAGGCTAAGTATTTATTTAAAACAATCCTGTCTATTTTTTCGGTTATATTAACTAAAGTATATCCTTTAACATTTACACAAGAATTTATTATTTCTTCTATATAGGAATATGCATCTTTCTCAGTATTTATATTTTCAGGCAAAGCATTAGGTAATGAAAAGCTATTTTCTTGTATATACTTATGGATAACTTTAATATGGTGTTTATTGAGTTTATCTACAGGTATAATTTCAATTCCTAATTTATCAGAAAGATTTTCATAATCTACATGTATACCAATCTTTTTAGCTCTATGAACTGTATTTAAAATAACTAGGATTGGTACATTTAACTTTGTTAACTGTAAAGTTAGGTAAAGATTTCTTTCTAAATTTGCAGCATTTACTATGTTGATTATAAGATCTACCTTGTTTTCTTTTATATAATCAATAAACATTGCTTCAGCTTTGGAATTTGTATCAATGGAGTAAATTCCAGGAAAAGCAACTATCTTAGTATTATTATCTATGAAGCCTTCCTGTTTATCTATTTTAGAATTTCCTTCTTCATCTGATTTTTGCTGCACAGAAGCTATATTATTAAAAAAGGTCTCTTGACCAACATTAGGATTACCAATTAAAGCACAGACAGTCATATTTTGCTCCTTATCTATAGGTCTTATTAATATCTTATTGCATGTTTGTGGCATACTGAAATGCACATACCACAATTAGTACATAAACTTGTATCAATGTATCCAGATTCATTAATTATAGTTATGGCACCCATAGCACACGAATTTTCACATTTTCTACAGCCAACACATCTTTCGTTGTCGATTTGCAAGAATTTTTTATTCTCCATAAATTCCTCCTGTTATTTTATGTATAAAATACAATTATTGCTTTAAAATTTAGTTGTTTGTTTTCCTAATATTAATTATATCAGCAAGAAGAGAATGAATGAAGCTAATTTTCAAAACAAATATTAACATGGCAATAAAATAGTGTTATTTTTAACTTACTATCATAAAAATATAATTGATAATA
>Ga0183101_1000241_pt1 | contig 35904 bp, 45 predicted proteins | sample Biomet3_FD_127790 | JGI IMG/M metagenome (GOLD analysis project Ga0183101, IMG submission 127790) | Microbial communities from bioreactor (seeded with sewage sludge) at LBNL, California, USA - Biofuel metagenome 3 | ecosystem: Engineered > Bioreactor > Anaerobic > Unclassified ... | reverse complement strand
GCTTCCGAACCAAGCCCTTTGCGTAAGGCGCGTCTGGTGCTCTCCCATTTTTTCAGAAAGTCGCTGTTCTCACCGCCGATAAAAATTGTCATCGCTGCATTCCCGGCCATGGTCTCACCCCTCTTTCGCCAACAAAGCTTTCTATATATAAATTGACTTTCATGCACATTTTTCTTGAAATATGTGCATGAAAGTCAACAACCGCATAGTAGCAGCAGCGACTCGTTATCCTACTGTAGATAGCAAGTCTTTCATTTCTGCCCTAGCTTGATCTTTCGTTTTTACCTGCTTTTCTTTCGATTCCTGGCCAAGCAGCATGTCCACCGTAACCGACCTTTTCAAGTCGCGCGACGTGCAGGTATTGATAATGGAAGCGACAAAACCCGCCGTAGCTATCTGCTCCTGCTTGGTTCGCCAGTGATAGCCGTCCGCCAGCTGCTTAAATTCACCGAAGGTTAACCGTCCAAATTCCCACGGTTTTAGCCCCAAAGGTCCATACGCCACTGGTGCGGCCTGGGCGATCCACTGGGCTACGGTGGTTACTCGTTTCCCTCGTCAGGCTCCTCTTGTGAAGTTTCTTCGCCGGCTAAGCTCTCGCCCATAATCTTCGAGGCTTTGATGGCTTCCCCAATCTTGCCGGCCAATTCGCCAAAGCTGCCACCGGCTTCCATATATTCTTGCATCATCAACCCCACCCGCTGCAGGGTGATCCCTTTTTCCGCATGTTTTAAGCCGCCCCACAGCAGGATGCGGATAGCCGAAAACCCCGCTGCCATGGGATTGCTCATCACATAAAGCAGGGATTTTCCGCCCATCAGTTCTTCCATCTCGGCGGCAGCGTTAATATCGTAACGAAGGCGGCGTTCCTTGCCGCCCATCGTAATAAACACAGGTCCTGTCATTGTCATCCCTCCATGATTCCCATAGTAAAACAGGGTGCACAGTCGTTATGCTGCGCACCCTGCTATTTATGCTGCCGGAGCTACTCCCGCGGTCGTGTTGGCCGAAGTAGGAGCCGCCGTCAAGCCGGCACAGGTTCCATTGGCAATGGCGACGTTGAGCGTGCTGTCGTTGGCCACCGCAGTTAAAGCGGTAAGCTCCACTATATTTCCATAGCCGCCCACGCTGAATTTAGCAGCTACTGCGCTATCCGCTGCCAGTGCTTCACGGGCTTTTTGCGCCACCACGGCTGCCGAATCGTTGAGCGCCACAGCTACACTGATGGCTTTGGGCGAGCCGGTCATCCCGGCAGCAGTAACCGTAAAGGTGGCATTGCCGGCGGTCGTAATGGTTCCGGCAACTTCAGCCGTTTCCACCTGCTTGGTCCCGTTCACTTCTTCAGGCGCTCCAGCACCAGCCAAGGTAATTTTATACGTTGCCACGCCGTCATGCGGAGACTCCTCGCTCAAATCGGTAATGGCTGCATAGCCTTGAAATTTCGAACCATCCTTGCGGACATACCGCACATGCACCAATTCCCGGTTGGCAAATACCGTAAGCAACTTAGCCCTGCCGGCATCAATGCTTAAACCGGACGAATCAGTCAGCATCACTGCATCAGCGTCAATGCTCCAAGACATCATGCCCGGTACACTGGTTTTCCAGGCTCCGGACTGTTTATTGGAAGCATCAATTTGCTCCGCAGTCAAACTCAAGGTTGCGCCGCGTTGCCCGCCAATCACCGTCCAAACCGGAGTTTCTTTCGTCCCTGTATTTACTTTTAACAGAAAATCCACGCCATCGCTTGGAATTAAAGCCATTTATCATCACTCCTTGGTATCAATAATCGTAAACTTGAAGGTTACCGTCGCTTCGCGGTGTGTTTCCAAACGCTCTACCATATGGCTATCCACGCTTGAAAGCGCCACTTCCCACGTATCGGATAAAATTAGGGGCTGTTTCTGTATCGCCGAAATAGCCCTGTCGCAAAGCTCCGCCACTTCTTTATCTCCCTGGTATTCGCTGAGAACCTTAAGTGTGGCCATAACCTCTGCGCCGCAGACCGTCTTTGTATTCCAGTTCTGCGCTGTTGTGTCGGTCAGCACCACATACGGCGCTTTTTTGCCTGCCGGCACATAGTCATAAACCGGAGCAACCATCTGACTTTTTAGACGTTCAAAGAGTGCCTTGTTGAGCGACGATACCGGTGAGCGCTTCACCGTCTCACCTCATTTCGCACTGCTGAACGGATCTTCTCCTGAATTCCCGGCAGCAGCTCACGCCTTGCCCGCTCGGCAAAGTGCTTGGCTTTTACGCCCCGTTTGGTGCCATACTCCTGTAGCGGCGCATGCGGCGCTTTGGCCCTGACCATGCGGGAGATTCCGTATTTGCCCTTTCGGTTCACGATACTTTTACGCAAAAGGCCGCTTTTGACCGGCGCCAACGAGCGCTCACGCTTACGGATTTCCTTGGCCCCAAGTTCTGTTTCCTTTTCAATCGCCTGACTGACATTGGTAGAAATGAGATCGCCAAAAGAAACGCATTGATCAATCCCTGCAACCCTAATCGTCGGCCGCATCGGCCACCACCTCCCTGCATTCGAGTCGTAAGAATGCATGTTTTTCTCCCTCATCAATGGGTGGCCCGATTTGCTCGAACACCCTGCGGCCGTATTGAATCCGGTCCGTAACCGCCACATCGCGGCGATAGCGAATGATGATGCGATGCCATAGCTCCGGCACCATTTGCTCGTACTGGTCTGTCGTTTTGGCCGTTACGGTGATTACTTTAGCCCAGACGACAGCTCGGGGCTTGTAAGCAGTCGCGTAGCCGCCCTGCCCGTCAGACACTTTGGTTTCCTGCTGCAGCGTAATGCGGCAGTTGAGTTCCCCTGGATTCATTTCATCACCTACCATAGATGCGCGCGATAGGACGATAGCAATACATACACCACTTTGGGAATATCTTCGCCCGCACGCTGCTCATAAAAATGCCCTACCAAAATAAGCAAGGCTTGCTTGACCGGTGTTGGAATTTCACTCGGCAAACCGGCTTGCAGATAATTTTCGCAATGCTCTTTCGCCGCCAACAGCAAACCAGCGAGAAGGGTATCTTCCTCCTCGCTGTCAATGCGCAGGTATTCTTTTATATCCGTCAGCGTCAGCGGCTCACCCATTGCCTTGATCCATCAGACCGGCGGCTTGCAGCTTGGCCAAGAGGGCATTGAAATCTGTTTTCAGATCGGCAATGGTGGCGGCCATGCTGTCTGCCTGGTTGGCTGCGCGGGTGAGCGGTTTGCCATCTATGGTCAGTTCACCGTCTGTGGCAATCTCCAAGGTTCCGCCGACTACCCATTTTCCGCCGCCTTGCTCCATGTAATTCTTTACATTACCCATACTCATTCACCTACGCCTTCATTTGCAGCACTTTAATGGCTTCTGCAAGAATCAGCTTGCCGTCAACACGCTGGGTGGCTTTAAAGCCGACTTGCCCCGTAGCGGCAAAGAGTTCATTGAGCCGCTGGAAAGCCCGTCCCTGACGATCTGCTACCCAGTAGTAGCTAAAGTCGCCAAAAGCGATGGTTTTTGCCGCTGCCGCAATAACCGGAACATAGGCGGAGGTTTTTAGCGGGCGGTTTAAGATGGTATCCGGCTGGCCTGCGGTAACCGAAGGCTGCCAGAGGTACTGGCCGTTCCCGTCCTTCAGCTTACGAATGGCCTTGACGGTCGCGTCATTGGTTACAAAAACGGCATTTTTGCGGTAAGGGGATTTCAAGGAATAAAACAGGTCCATGATTTCGTCGAGGGTGATGGCCGTCGCGCTGGCGGTCGTGACTCCCAGCCCGGCACCGCCGGCGGCATTGAAAATGCCGGTAGGTTTTCCAGTACCATCCCCAATGAAGAAGGCCTCTTCTTCCTTAGTACCAATTCTTCTAGCGAATTCCTTAGCAATATAACTTTCCAAATTAAAAACACTATCATTAAGTAGTTCTTCTGAAACCTTAATCATAGTGGCTAATTTGTATGCTCCAATAGAAACCTGCCCAAAAACATCATCTGCTTCTGGAATTGGCCCTTCTTCATCTACCCAAGAGGCTGTACCCTTTGATGCGACAACTGGGATTTTTCTATCTCCTGAGGAAGTAGTGATGACCTTGGCCATGGTTCTGAAAAGGTTCTCTTCTTCCAGGCTTTCTATAAGTGTTCTTTCAAATTCATCAGGTACAAGATAACCTCCCTCAGAATCCGTTCCTATCTGAAGCGCGTTTTGTACATCGTAGTAGTTTTTGTTTCTCATGGCTTTCCAGAAAGCTTGTTTATAGGCATCGGAAGCGCGGCCTTTCTTCGGCTCTCCTGCAGGATTCGCACCCGGCTGATTGGTGATTGGAGATGCCGTAGGACGGGCAAGTTCCGCATCGATTGCTGCCTGGCGTTCCAGACGCTCAATTTCCTTGCCAAGGTTCACAACATCTGTTTCCATCTTGTCATAGATAGCGGTATCTGCGGCAGAGAGCAAGCCGTCCGTACCTCTCTTGCTGTCCAGGAATGCCTTAGCGGATTCCCAGGCCTTTGCGCGTTTCTCTCTCAGTTCAAGAATTGTGTTCATATAAATTATCCTCCTTAATCAGTGAGCCAGAAGGCTCAGTCTTTTTTCAAGTTGCTCGATTGGTGTCTTGTTCTCCGGCTTCGGCGGGATTAGTTTTGAGAGCAGGGAGTTGGTCACAGTTGTACGTGAAAACATTACGGACTCCAAAGGCTCGTCCTGTTCGTCCTTCTCTTCACCGTCAAATAGAATTGTATCTGCAAAGCCCAATTCTAGTGCCTTCTTGGCATTGAACCATGACTCGGCATCCATCAAATGTGAAATTTTAGACCTTGAAAGTCCGGTCTTGATTTCATAGGCGTTCATAATGCTTTCCTTTACTTCGGCGAGCATCTCGCTTGCTTTCTGCATCTCCTGGGAATCGCCGATGGCAACTGTCATTGGATTGTGGATCATCATCATGGCAACTGGAGACATCAAAACCTCCGTGCCAGCCATCGCTATGACCGAAGCCGCTGAAGCAGCAAGACTGTCAATCTTGACCTTCACATTACCCTGATAGTCCATTAGCATATTGTAGATTTGTGCTGCAGCGAACACATCGCCTCCGGGAGAGTTAATCCACACAGTAATATCTCCCTGACACGATTCCAGTTCATCCCGGAACAACTGAGGGGTCACCTCATCGCCGTACCAGGTCTCGTCTGAAATTTCCCCGTTGAGAGATAAGGTTCTTCCGGCATCATTCCTGACCCAGTTCCAGAATTTACGTTTCATCTCTTAACCTCACTTTCTTCCTGTATTTTTTGCACCGTCCGATGCAGACTGACCCTTATTGGCAAAGACCCCAGCATCCTTCAACTTTGTCATATTGCCGTTAATCAGATACAGATTTCCGCCTTCTTCATTCGAGATTTGATTCATATCCTCCATCTCACGGATGTCGTTTGCTGAAAGCCAGCCGTTCTGTCTGCCTACCGAGTAGCCATTCATTCGGCTCTGGTAATCGCCACGAAGCAGTCCATCCACATTTAGTTTTATAAAGTACTCGTTCTTCTCCCTAGGCAGTAGCAGAGAACGCTGCATAGCCTGCTCCCATCGGATCACCCATGGATCGAGTGTGTACTTTACAAACTCAAGTGACTGCTGCTCAATGTTTGAGAAGCTTGACTTCTCAAGATCCCCCACCATGTGTGGAGGGATGCGGTACAGTCTTGCAATCTCATTGATCTGGAATTTACGGGTTTCCAAGAACTGTGCTTCTTCCGGTGGGATGCCGATTTGCTGATACTTCATTCCCTCCTCAAGCACAGCAACCTTGTGGGCGTTGTTTGTGCCTCGGTACACCTCATTCCAGGAGTCACGCACCTTTTTAGGGTCTTTCAAAACTCCCGGATGCTCAAGCACACCACCTGGATTCGCTCCATTGGCAAAGAAGCTGGCCCCATACTCCTCACAAGCGATGGTCATGCCTACTGCATTTCTGGCCATCGCAATCGGCGAATACCCCACCAAACCATCAAATCCAAGACCGGGAATATGCAGTACATCCTGTTTTCGGAGCACCACCGTCCCGTAGTCCTTAAAATTGGGATTCTCATCCGTGGTGCGTGTGTATGTGTAGTAAATCTCGCCATTCTTGTCCCTGCCAACATCCATCTTGTTCGGCAACAGTGGATAGAGTGCAACCACTCGCCCGGCACCGTCACGGATGACCTGCGCGAAGGCATTGCCCCAGATGAGCAGATGGCTCATAAGGGTTTCCCTAAACACAAACGAGGTCATTTCGCTATTCGGCTCATCGTGAAGAATGTGGTAAAGCGGATGGTCGTAGACTCTTTCCTTGCCGTTTGCTTTGTATCGGTAAATATGAAGCGGCAGGGAAGCAACCGTCTCCGACAAAATACGCACACATGAATAAACCGCCGTGGTCTGCATGGCGGTAAACTCATTCACGCTTTTACCACTTGTGGTGGGACCGAATAAATAGGTAAAATCCGAACCCGTGTAGTAGCCAGTAGGCTTATCCCTTGGCTTGAATATGTTTTTGAATATCCCCATATTTTTCCTCCTTTTTTCGAAGTGAATATTGACAGCACTTGATAAACATACTATAATTAAAACATACATAATATTGTACGTTCAAAATATTGTGTATTGAAAGGAGTGCTAGTATGAAGATCACCACAACGCAAATCATCAATCGTATCAATGCTGATTTTGGTGCAACTTACAAGAACGCCGTGCCTTTTGTGGGTTCAGGACCACTCTGGAATTTCTGCATCAATGTTATTTCAGATCCAACAAAATTGAACTCCATAATATTCGCAAATGATATGCAAATACCGCCTGTGAAGTCATTGCTGCACATTTATAGCAAAACGCATGTGCTTCCACCTAATTTCAAATTTACAAAGCAAGAAAACCAATGGTTGGGTGCTTTCATGGGATTTGTGTTTAAGTTTGTATTAAACTATAAAAGTCAGAAGGAACGCATCAAAGTTGACTTCTTGGGTGTTGGTACAGCAACACGTTTCTATGATGTAGAAAGCGAAGTAACTGTAACAGAATAAGCTAAGAATTAAAGAACGATGATGCCACGCTCGTCATATATGCTAGCATCATCGTTCTTATTTCGTATGCAACGGTCAATCGCCATAATGGTGGCGACAATGCCGTCTATCTTTTCTACAGACTTTTCCTTGTCCGGCTTGATGTTTCCGGCAGGGTCCTGACGCATAACCACGTTTTGCGCCATCCACTTTAGAACAGGGTTGCCGCCGTGCTTGATATTACCCGCCATCAGCAGTTTGTAGAGTTCTTTGCTCGGCGGGGACATATCCTTATAGCCCTGCCCAAAAGGTACGACCGTAAAGCCCATGCCCTCAAGGTTCTGAACCATCTGCGTGGCATTCCAACGATCAAAGGCAATTTCCTTGATGTGATATTTTTCGCCTAATCCCTCTATGAACTTCTCAATAAAGCCATAGTGGACGACGTTGCCTTCGGTGGTTTGGAGGTATCCTTGGAGTTTCCACACATCGTAAAGCACATGGTCACGGCGGCACCTCAACTCCAAAGTATCCTCCGGCAGCCAGAAGAACGGTAGCACGATATACTTCTCATCCTCCATGCGCGGCGGGAACACCAGGACGAAAGCGGTGATATCCGATGTGCTGGAAAGGTCAAGCCCTCCATAACATTCTCTGCCGTTAAGGTCCTCCATATCAATGATAAGATTGCCCCGCTCATAGATGTGCTCCGGTATCCAGCACACCGTTGCCGAGGTCCAAATGTTAAGGCGAAGCTGCTTGAACACATTCTCCTCCGCAGGGTTTTCCAACGCGTTCTTATACGCTTCACGGACACGGTCAATGGAGATGGTGTGTCCGAGAGATGGGTTTGCCTTGTACCAGTTGGTTTCATCATTCCAATCGTCCTGTTCGGTCAGTCCATATACAACAGGATAAAAGGTGTTGTCTTTTTTTCGGCCAGTCTTGATGTCCATAGCTTTAGCATGCAACTCATAGCAGATGCTGTTTTTGTCCGAGCCAGCTGTGGTAATAATGAAGAACAACGGCTGTTCACGGGCATCGCCGGAGCCTTTGGTCAGAACATCATACAGTTTGCGGTTCGGTTGGGCGTGGATTTCGTCAAAGACGAGACCGGATACGTTAAGCCCGTGCTTCGTTCCGGTCTCTGCTGAAAGCACCTGGTAGAATCCTGCATTGGAATAGTTTACAATCCGCTTGGTGGCGGCGGTAATTTTCGACCGTTTCATCAAAGCGGGTGACATCTGCACCATCTGCTTGGCCACATCGAACACAATGGAAGCCTGTGACCTGTCACAAGCGGCACCGTATACCTCGGCGCTTGGTTCGTTGTCGGCATATAAAAGGTAAAGGGCAATGGCGGCTGCGAGTTCCGACTTGCCCTGTTTTTTCGGTATTTCAATATAGGCGGTAAGAAACTGCCGTTTGCCGTTCACTCCGACAATCCCGAAGAGATCCCGGACAATCTGCTCCTGCCAGGGCAACAGCAAAAATTTCTTTCCCGCCCACTTCCCTTTGGTGTGGCGGAGGTTTTCAATAAAGGCAACCGCTCGGTCTGCTTTCGCCTTATCATAACGGGAAGTCTCAAGCATGAAGGGTGAAGGTGTGTATTGGTACGGCATCATTAACTACCTTCAAGCAGCTGTTCCATCTCATCGGTTGGGTCAAGAGAACCTTCACCCGCTATGATCCGGCTCCTTGCCGACGGCGTCAGACCGAACTGTTCACAGAACTTTAGCATGATTTTCAGGTTGGTCTGGGCAATGGATACCTGTGGCACCTGTTGCAGATAGCCGTTTGGGGTGCGGATCATCGCGCCGTGCTGGGTGATGAATTCCTCGGCTTCCTTCCAACGGGCATAAGCCTGGCAGTAACCCGCAAAGGCCGCCATATCCATTTCGGTCAGAAGCCCCATCCGCTCTAAAATCTTGCCCATACGCTTCCATTCTTTTTTGGCTTCCTCTTCAAGCCAGGAAGGGCAGCGTGGGGCTTTTTTATTGGGTTTTGGTTCATTTTGGTTCAGTTGCCGGCCGCCAGGGTTTCCTTCCAGCTCCTTAAGGGCGGTAGGTTTTGGTTTTCTTCCTCTCTGTGCCATAAGTCCCACCTCCTCTCATTGGCTTTAATGGCATGAAAAAAAGACCTCCGAAGAAGTCTTTTCTAGATAATAGGTATAGTGTTATTCATCGATGATTTGGCAATAGTCTGCGCCGTAGACCACGTTCAGGCTGCCGCCGCTATCCCAAGCGACCATTATGCTTCCAATATCGTCCACACCAACCACCGTGCCTCGAGTACCGATGGGCGGCGCTTGTTCATCCTCCATACAGATAAGTTCCACTCTGGTGCCAGCGGGGTATTGTTTGCGTAGACGCTCGACTGTTTCTCTCTTAATAAACATCGCCGTCCCCCTCCGCAATGGTGTCCTCAAGGGCCTTTTCCAGAATGTTTATATCCAAATGGAACTCGGAGTAGGCGTCCTCGATCACCTTGTAGTATCGGTAGCTGGGCTCGCCAAGGGATCTGCGCTCATCCATGATGTAGGCCATAGCCTTTTCCCGCTTGCCATTTACGGAAACAGTCAGATCTTTCTTATAGTAAAATGTTGGAAAGCCCTCATAGCGGTCAAGGTTCCTTTCATCCGTCTCGCCGATTTCCCAGACGATAACCGGAACCTTGTAGCCATCCGCCTTTTCAATAGTGGCGTAAGCCCCTGTCTGCGAACCCTTGAAGAGCAACCGGTAGCCTTCCACTTCCGAGGTGCCTATGAGTTTCGCCGTTGGACAGCGGAAAGACATCTGGCGTATATCCATGTTGCTGCCGTATGCGATGTAGAGTTTTGTTTTCATGCTTCAATCCATCCTTTCCGAAAGTCGTTTTCCCTTTCACCGCCTAAAGGGCGGTCGCGCCGCCCTTGGTATGCCTGTGGCTAATTCCTTCAAGCAACCTGTCTCCAAGCCGAGTTGCCTTCAAGGTGCTTGAGGAAGTGCAGTCTGCAAGTCTTGAACTCGCTCCCGATAAGTCCCAAACGGAGCATCCAGCATCTGAAGGCGTACTTTTCGTTATCGGTGACCGTTCTTCTTGCGGAAGCCTTCTTCTGTGTCAAGGCTTGGTGGCAAACTGCCAGGCAGAACTGTATGTAGGCTCTAATCTCTCCTGCGTAGGTGGTGGAGTTGAAAAGTCTGAACTCGACCGTGCCTTTGGTAAAGGTAGCATGGAGGTTCAAGCCGTGGTAGCGGGTGTTGTTGTAATGGCGGTCTCTGCCATAAGGGTCTTCTGCGTACCAGATGTCCGCAAGCTGCGCCATTGTCTTGGGCTTCCTGCGGTTGATGGTTTCAAGCAGTTCCTCGTTGGTCTTTTTGCAGTAGCGGAGGCGTCTTGGGTCTATCTGAAGGGCTTTGTAAAGAATTTCCTCCTTGCTTGCGATGATGTTGACGATATTCCGGAGGGTCTGCGGTGTGAATCTCTCTGCCCCGACATGAACATGGATTCCGCAGGAGGTGTTCACAATCGCGCCTTTGTGCCGAAGCTGTCTGACCAGTTCCTGTAAATCCGCAATGTCATCGTAGGTCAAGATGGGGCTGACCACCTCGGTCTTGTATTCATCGCCTGCAGAGTTTATTGAACCGCCGACCTTCTTCTCGGCAACAATGCTTGAGTCGTACATGGCTTTCCATGCTCTGCCCTTGGTGTCTTTGGCTTCGTAGGTGCGGTAGGTGCCGCCAACGTAATTGGTTTCGCCTGTTTGGAAGTAGACTGCTATAACCTTGGCCGCTTGCTCTCTCGTGATGCCTGTCATTTCGATTTCAATCCCGAATTTCTGCGTTTTCATCTGTTTTCACCCTTTCAAAATGTGTGTTTCTTGCCTTCTGGTAGTACTATATATCACTCTAAAAGCACATAATATCCAGTACTATTTTTGAATAAACACAACTATTTTTCAGGCTGAAAACCGTATGCAGTTTGCTTCTCTTATTCTATTGCTGTATACCGCGGATAATCGTAACCCTCGCTGTTTACCAAAATACTCGCTCCCGTTTGAAGGTTGAGCACTCTAATACACCGGATTTCACCGCTTGGATTTGAACCGCCATCGGCTTTATCAATCCAAGGCTGGTCCTTAAGAAAGTCCTTTGTAAATTCTTTAAAATCGATGTCACTAAGTGCGACCTCTTTAGTAACCTTATAAGCCGATCCAGCAAATCCTTCTTTTTTAGCCTTTCTGGTTGCATCCCTTAGTTCTTCGATATCGACCATTTTTCTTCCGAAAAGTGCTTTCATTATTGAATCCTCCTATTCCTGCATGCGCGCCTTTTCCGCAAGCAGACGAGCTTTATGCTTCTCCTCATCGGCGGTAGTTCTGAAGGCTGTGTGGCCCTTGAGGCCCGTAAGAAGCGCTTTTCTTGAAGCCTTGCCGCCCTCGCCCGCAAGTCCCAAACGCAAAAGCCAACTGCGAAGGTAGTATTTTTCGTTTTCAGGTTTCTGTTCCTTGGCGCTTATCCGCTTTGCTCCCCTAGCGTGTGCCACCATGAAGGTCGCCAGTTCCGCATATGCTCTGTTCTTATCGGGGTTATCCGAAAAAGGAAATGTGAAGGTAACCGTCTCCTCGTCAAAAGCCATGCCCTGGATTGTTGCTTCACCGCTGTTCGCCGCACAGAGAGCGAGTAACGCTTCTTTAGTTTCAGGCGGGTTCGTTTCAAGCGCTTTAATCAAGTCCGCGCTGACAGAAAAACTGGTGCGCCCCACGACCCGGTTCATAAGGTATTGCTTGCTGTGAAGCATGAATACCATGTTGCGAAGGACGTTCATGTCCATTCCGTCGGTGGGAATGCTGATATTCAATTCCTCAACTTCAGACTCAAGATAGCCAAGTTCTATTAAATGCTCTTTCAATTTCTTACAACCCTCATTGGTTTCACAGGTTATCGCACCGTCGCGGTCAATTGTGAATTCGCCGACTCGATATGCATAGCTTGGCAGGCCGAGGTAGCTTTGCTCCTCGCCCGTGAACTCGCTGATTGCCTTGACCAATGCTTTTCGGTTATCCGTATTTGTCTTGATAATCATATAATGTGCCTCCTTTATTTTTCGGTACTACATACATCACTCTGAAAGGCACGTAAGTCAAGACAATCACCATACGGTTATCAATTTATTTCTACTATTTTCCTGCCGATGGCATATACCACATTCACAGTCACACCGTTGCCTGCCTGCTTATAAAGCTGGGCATCGGAATTGACCTCGGCTGCCTTCTCAAACAGATCGTCGGTAAAGCCCTGGAGTCTGAAGCACTCCCTTGGGGTCAGTCTTCGGATGCGCACCAGCTTGCCGTTCCATACCACTACACCGACCGCACCGGAACAGGAAATAGCGTGGGCAAATCCCTGTCCAACCCTGGCACGGCGTGTTTCGGAAGACGGATAAGCAAGGTCAACCGAATCACCCGGATAGGCTGTCTGGTAACCCTGCTTCGTGGCATTTCTCAGATTGATGCCGCAGTCGGTGTGTTTTAACGGCTTGTTGCGATCTCGTTGTGGTCCGTCATGGTCCTCACTTGTTTCAAGCATGACCCCGTGTCTGTCCTGACCCGTGAGTGTGAACATCGGCTCGTCACAAGCTTTCATTCTGCGGCCATTCTGCCGTTTCTCCACACGGTCGGGAGTAAGGATGGGGTATGCTCTAATTATAAGGTTATCCTTTGCCACGGTACTGATGGTGTTGCTGCAGCCATCGGTTCTCGCTTCCAAGCGGGTCATATTATGACGGCTTTCTCTTAAATCTCCGTTTTCATATGACTGCCGGATGCTCTTGCCATAATCTGTGCGAACTGAGCGGAGGACGGCTGTTTCCTCACCGTTTTTCTCGCCTACTTCCAGCACAGCACTGTTCATGGCAGTGCGCTTGGTAGCACCGGCCGTGTACCTTGCTGTAATGCAGCGGGCTTCCTTAGTAATCTTGGGTGCGCTTGTGGACTGGTCGATAAGGTAAAGACCTGTCTTTGCGCCAAGACCTCCAGCACCGCTTGCAAGTGTGACGGAAACACCGGATGGGTCATATACACGGTAGCCCTGACAGCCGTCTACAATCTGCTTAAGATGTCCACAGCTTTCTGTGCCGACAGGTAGTATTTCTCCTCCGTCTCGGCTTCTAAGATGTCCGACAGTGTACACTCGTTCCCTGTTCTGGGGGACTCCATAATCTTTGGAGTTGAAAATCTGCCACTGGACATCGTACCCAGCTTCGGCCAGTTCACAGAGATATTCGAGGAAATCCCATCCGGAATTGCTTGACAGAAGGCCTTTAACATTTTCGAGGATAATCCATTCGGGTTTATCTTCTTCCGCTTTGCTTTTGACGAGGTCAACGAAGTCAAAAAAGAGTCCGCTTCGCTCACCGTGAAGTCCGCTTCTGCCCCCTGCAATAGAGAGGTTTTGACAAGGACTTCCCGCAGTCCATATATCTGCTTGAGGAATATCCTCCGCTCGGAGTGTTGTGATGTCCTCTCCATACCATTCTCCTTCCGTATCATACATGGCACGATATGACCGCACCGCAAATTTATCCTTTTCACAAAATCCGACACACTTCATGCCGGCCAGTACCAGGCCGCGTCGAAAACCGCCGATGCCGGAAAAGAAATCAATAAAAGTAAGTTGCCTTGTATCAGTCATGTTTGTCCGCTCCTTTCAAAAACAAAAGGCGCGGAACACTCCACGCCTTAGTTGCCTGTATCTTCAGTTGTATCTGCCGCTACTTTCCTGGTCTCATCATAGGGAACACGAACCCCGTCACGCAGTAAAAACACACTGGATGAGTCTCCGGCGGCTTCCACAAAGCGGTTCACGATGACATCCGCAAACTTCTCATCCAACTCAATGCCGTAGCAGATACGTCCCGTCTGCTCACAGGCTATCAGCGTGGAGCCGCTTCCGAGGAAGGGGTCAAGCACGATGCAGTTGCTCATGCAGGAGTTCTGGATTGGGTATGCCATCAAGGCCACTGGCTTCATTGTCGGATGCTCCTTAGAGGATCTCGGACGGTCATATTCCCAGATGGTGGTCTGCTTGCGGTCGGTGTACCACTGGTGCTTGCCGCCTTTCTTCCAGCCGAACAGACACGGCTCATGCTGCCACTGATATGGGGAACGGCCAAGAACGAGTGCGTTCTTCTTCCAGATGCAGCAGCCGGAAAGATAGAACCCGGCGTCGGCAAACGCCCTGCGGAAATTAAGCCCCTGGGTGTCTGCGTGGAACACATAGATGGAAGCATCGCTCTCCATGTTCTGCTCCATATTTACGAAGGCCGCAAACAGGAACTTATAGAAATCCGCATCCGGCATATTGTCATTTTTTATTTTACCGGCGGTTTCCTCCACGTTTACGTTGTAGGGTGGATCAGTCACCACCAGGTTCGCACGGTTTCCGTCCATGAGAGCGGTATAGGTTTCCGGCAGAGTGGAGTCACCGCAGATAAGCCTGTGCTTTCCGAGTAGCCAGATGTCACCCTTTGTTGACATGGTCGGCTTCTTCAGAGCCTCGTCCACATCGAAATCGTCTTCTTTGATATCCTTGTTATGGACTTTTGAGAAAAGCTGCTCGATTTCCGGCGCTTCAAAGCCTGTGAAATCCGTATTGAAATTTGCCGTCTGCAAATCCACGATTAGATCGGCAAGAAGTTGCTCATTCCATACTCCCGTGATTTTATTGAGGGCGATATTCAGCGCCTTGACCTTGTTCTCGTCCTCTATTTCGACAACTACGCACTGCACTTCGGTATATCCCAAGTCTTTCAAGACTGTCAGCCTTTGGTGGCCGCCAATGACCGTCATGTCGTAATTGACGATGATGGGTTCCACATATCCGAACTCCAAAATGGAGCTTTTGATTTTCTCGTATTCCTTATCTCCCGCCTTCAGCTTCTTGCGGGGATTGTATGCCGCCGGACGGAGAGCATCCACCGACAGTGATTGCCATTTCATTTCACTCATGATTTACCTCCTCACACCGGGCAGGGCTTACATACGGCACTCTGCCTTCTTCCTCCCGCCAGAACCTGTCATGCACATAACATTCGTGGCTGCAGTATTTTCTGTTCTTGTTTCCGTAAACGGTGAAGGACTTGCCGCAGTAGACACAGGTCTTTTCATAAAAGGCCGTTTTCTTCTTCTGTACTACTTCCGGGTGGGCTGACCACCATTCCCGTCTGCATTTGTCCGAGCAGAACTTACGCTTCCGTCCCGTGTCCGGCTGCTTGATATCCTTACCGCAGCACAAGCAGGCTTTGCCTTGCTGCATCTGTTCTTTCATATTCACGGTCAACTCCGTGGCATAGCCATCAAGACCATGACTCTTGCAGTAGTTGCGAACCACATCACGGGAAAGACCGGCAACCGAAGCAATGGCCCGGTATCCGACTCCTCTCATACGAAGTTCCCGTATCTGCTTTGTTTGAAAATCGGTCACTGCTTCACATCCTTTCGCTGAAATTTTGCATGAAAAAAGACCGCAAAACCCTGCGTTTTAGCAAGTGTTTTACAGTCTTTACGGTAATAATCCGGCGAAAGCGGCGGAAACCAACAGTAAAAAAAATCTTATTTCACGGCACTTTCGCTATTTATTATAAATTTTTAGGCATTCCGGGGCTTTTGGGGTATCCCCCCTTGTTAATTCTGCGATTTTTCACGCGAAGGGGGGCGGCGGTCTTGGCGCTGGCGGCTCACAGAGATTCAGACCGCCCCTAGGGGGTCAGTACTTGAATTCCTGGTACCGGTCCTCGGTCATTGTTTTTGTATCGTGGCAGGATTTGCACAATGGTTGCCAGTTGCTTTCATCCCAAAATAGTTTACGGTCGCCTCGATGGGGAACAATGTGATCCACCACCGTGGCTTTCTCAAGCCGCCCGTTTTCAAGGCACTTCGCGCACAATGGATGTGCTTTTAAGAACCTTGCTCTTACCGCACGCCAGCGACTGTTATATCCTTTTTCCCTCGTTCCTTTCACATCGCGACGGTGTATCGTTGCGTGTTCTTCACAGTACTGTGAACCGTAAGAAATAAGCCTTGCACAGCCGGAATGCTTGCACGGGGTATTGGGTCGTTTCGGCATAATTGTTTTCTCCTTTCATATGTACGGATACGTGAAAGAATGAAAAACGCATCCGGTCAAAGAAAAAGAGCCTGGGGGAGAACCCAGACTCTGTATGCTTTCCTGACAATTATAAGTATAGCGCGGTCAAAATGAAAAAGCAGTACACCTTTAGTACACCTTCGGTAAACCATTAAGGCATCTACCGTTAACTTTAGAATACGATGGTTGGCTATTCAAATCTAACAACGCAGTACAGAATCTCACCAATAACAATTTTCACGCAAATATCTTCATTATCAAAATAAACATTATATCGGTACTCTCCCTCTTGTACATATACCGGTTCAAGAAAGGTTTGTAATATTTTTCCTGTTTCTGGATCATCTACAATACATAGTCTATTATATACTCTCGCCCCAAGGTCTGGCATCTTATCAATTACTGCAATGCTATTGAATTCCTTGATCTGCTCCTCACTCATTCTAAACCTAAAGTCATACCAAATATCCGGCTCATAATCAAAATTAACATAATCAAACTCATATCCCGCATGACTACGTGCCAATTTTATAAGAACTTTGATAAATCTACTTTCATCATAATGAAATTTCACTTTTCCATTTTTTAACTCAATCTGTTTTTTTATTAATGCATTTAATGTAGGTTGTTTCTGCAACCTTTCATCAACTTTCCCCTTAATTGAATATCCGCTATAAACTGTGCTTTTTAGAACATCCAAATAACAAGCGACATAATCCTCATCAAAAGAAAAACCGTTGTTACATTTAAAACAGGCTGGAACGGTAGGCAAATTATCTGGAAATGGTTCTGTCAAAAATGCCTTTGATGGAGTATGTTCCCTTGTATCAGCACGAGATCCGCAATATATGCATCCATTAACTGAATTACGTTCCCATTCAGTGTAATGTCCCAATTTATCATCTCCACCCATACGTTTAAATTGTTTCATCTACAGTGCTCCTTTTTCTCTCGTTTCTTTCATTATATCAAAAAAATTCTGTAGAACTACCGAAAGATTGGAACTGATTTTGACATTTAGGCTTACTAGCGAAATATAATAACAGCCGACATAATAGTCGGCTACATCAATCAGTTATATTCTTCGTACACACCAATCTGTATCTGTAGCGCCCTTGTAATTTTCTTCATGATTTCGGCGCTCATTATGGAACCTTTCTTATCAAGGAGGCGGTCTTTATCGATAGCTTCCACCTGTTCGGCAAGCGCCAGACTTCCACAGCTCAATCCGAATCCTGCGGATGCGGGAATATATACATGGGTTGGAAGGAACCTCTTCTTATGGACTTTGGATGTCAACGGCACCACTGTGATAACTGGTGAATGCTCGTTTGCCTTATTGTTGCTGACAATTACCACGGGACGAATTCCGCACTGTTTTCGCGTGTCTATGTTCTTTCCAAAATCCACGAAATAAATATCTCCTCTTTTACACATTGCATTCACCTCAACTCAAAATATAGTCTGCCATTTCCTGGTCGTGAATGGTGTATAGGGTTTCCAGTTCACGGATTGCCTTCTTGCGATACTTTGCCACCATCGTCCGGCTGACATGATATTTGTCGGCGAGATTATCCCAGGTAAGGCCTTCGATGACCATGTCGGAAATAAAATCAGGGAGAATGCCGCTCAAGGAAATAACCGCTGACTCGAAAAATATCAGTTCCTCTGCAAGGATGGAATGCTTCTTCTCCAAATGCTCCTGCCACTCACGATTAATACGTTCCATTTTGTTCTTGTATGTTATGGCAATACGGGCAGTCTTGTCAGAAACACCACTAGCCTGAACTCGCTCACCCTCCGGTTGCGTAAAATACATGGACTCTATCATTTCGGTTTCGGTAATACCTTTAAAGTTCAATATCTGATTTTCAAGACAGGTTCGTTCCATCACCATCTGCGGATAGTCCTGCATTATTTTCTCAATCCTTTCGCTCATGACGCACCTCCAATCCTGGCTTTGACCGCTTCGATCAGAGCCGATTGCCTCATATTTTTTGCTTCCAACGCCTTCATCACATCTTCATCATGAGTACCGCGGGTAACGATATGGGCAATCACCACGGTGTTTTTCTGACCCTGCCGCCAGAGTCTTGCGTTCAACTGCTGATACAATTCCAAAGACCAGGTAAGCCCAAACCATACTACGGTAGAGCCGCCTTCCTGAAGGTTCAAACCATGGCCCGCCGAAGCCGGATGAATCAGAGCCACAGGTATTTTCCCGGCATTCCAGTCGTCAATATCCTCTGGGGTATCAATTGTTCGTACATCGAACCGCTCACGAATTCTGGCAAGGTCGTGCTTATACCAGTACGCTACAAGGATCGGCTTGCCGTTGGCGGCTTCAATCAAATCCTCCAGTGCATCCAGTTTTCTATCGTGGATGCGCAGGACTTTTTTCTCCTCGCCGTAGATCGCACCATTTGCCATCTGCAACAATTTGTTTGAAAGGCCGGCAGCATTGATGGCGTCAACCTCATCGCCAGAAAGAGAAAGAACCATGTCCTTTTGAAAACGGTCGTAAAGTTGTTGTTCCTTCTTATCCATCGAAACCTCAATGCGGTTATACACCTTCTCCGGCATATCGAGGAAGTCCACGGCTTTCATGGAAATGCAGATATCGGAAATCAGTTCATATATATTTCCCTCCGCACCATCACGGGGTTTATAAGAATAGATAATTTCACGGTTGCGCTTATCCGGCTTAAAGAACCTGTCACGGTAGCCGCCGATGAAGCGACCGAGCCTTTGGCCCATATCCAACAGATACATCTGCGGCCAAAGGTCAAGGAGCGAGTTCGGTGCCGGCGTGCCGGTAAGCCCTATAACCCTCTGCACTTTCGGACGGACTTTCTTCAAGGTTTTGAACCGCTGTGCCTTATTGGATTTGAAGCTTGACAACTCATCAATGACCACGGTGTCAAAATCCCATTGGCCGTTTTCAATAAGCCACGATACATTCTCCCGGTTGATGATATAAACAAAAGCGCGTTTGTTAAGGGCTTCCTCTCTCTGTTTCTGACTGCCAAGCACTAAAGAGAATGTAAGTCCTGTCATATGCTCCCACTTTGCCATCTCCTTTGGCCAGGTATCTTCGGCCACACGCTTGGGAGCGATGACGAGGATCTTACCGATGTCGAAGCTATCCAAAGCAAGCAGCCATAATGCCGAAAGCGTGATAATTGTCTTGCCGAGTCCCATGTCGAGCATAAGGCAGCAGACCGGGTGTGCCAGTATGAACTCTTTTGCATATTCCTGATAACTATGCGGCTTGTATTTCATCAAGCACACCTCCAATCATTTCTTTGTTGTCCACGCAGTAGACCCGAAAGCCTAAAGCGGTTAGCTGCCTTGCCCGTTTCTCCTGTATAGGTCGCATGGTCTTACCGGGGGCTTTCAGTTCCACGAAAGCCATCTTGCCTCCGGGGAATAGAACAAGACGGTCCGGCACTCCATCAAGACCGGGCGATACGAATTTGACAGCAAGCCCACCACGCTTTTTTACTTCGGTGACCAATTTTCTTTCTATTACACTTTCTCGCAAAAGACCATCTCCTCTCAGCACTTGTGCCGATGTTCCGTGCCTAAGCCAAAAACTTCTATACGCGTGTACACGTACATACATGTGCCTATTCCTTATATTTCATATATTTTTATTGCTCATTATGGTTTTTTATGGGCACGATAGGCACAAAGCTTACAAGCCACCCTATTTTACTACCGTTTTGGTCTATGCCTATCTCTGTGCCGTTGGTTTTTACGGAACGATAGGCATGTGCCTAACTCTCCTATTTTGTGCCTTGCTTTTCACGGACGAAGGTTTTCTGCGGACCATAAAGGGGGTAATAAGTTTTTCCAGTTTTGTTGGAGGTCAGTTTCCGCCACCCCCCGATGCGAGTCAAAATACCTTCAATTTCATAAGAGTCGGTGCGCTTGAGATTCTGACGCTCCTTGCCGAAACACTCACACCAGATTTCCATCACGCATACCTTGTCGCGCCTGACAATCCCTGTTGCGGTTGCACCGTCAAACTCGCTACCGCCCAGAAAACTCCTTCTCTGATAAAGATCCATGCCATCCCAGTTTTCCGGTAGCAGATGGTCTAGGTAATCGCTGATGATCCCCTCGCGGTCATCAGATTCCATTGCCTGTTGCTGAGCAACATATGCTTGCGTTGCCACTTCGCCTTTAAGGAACAGTTCCTCTCCGGCACGGTACTTCACAATGGCCTCCGCCCAAATCTGGTCGACCTCGGTCAAGTCCCAGGCCTTGTACTTTGCCTTGCCCGTAACATGCACAGGCCAGAAACGGCGGTTGCCCGTGATGTCGCGGAGAAAGCCGCTCTCAGCATTTGTTGAACCCACGATGATGTTGGTTCTTGGATGACTTTCTACATTGACACCATAGGACTGACGGAATTTATCATCTGTGCGGCTTATGAAAGATTTGACTGTTTCCACATCCACCTTCTTAATGCCGGCCAGTTCGCCCAGTTCCAGAATCCAGTAGCCTTGTAGTTTCTCGGCGGCTGTCTTGTCCTTCATATCCGAGATGGACAGACTGTCCGAGTACCACTGTCTGCCAAGCAAGGCAAAAAGGGTGGACTTGCCAACGCCCTGCGGGCCATTAAGGACAAGGATAGAGTCGTACTTGATACCAGGTTCATATACACGGGCAACGGCGGCACATAATGTTTTACGGGTCACTGCTCTCACGAAGGCATTATCGTCCGCGCCGAGGTAGTCAATGAGCAGCGTGTCGATACGTTCCTCGCCGTCCCAGCTGAGTGTTGCCAGGTATTCCTTAATCGGATGATAGGTGCGTTCTGCAGATACCACTGCCAAGAGCGCATCCTTGAACTTGGTGGGTGACCAGATCCCGTACACCCGCTCAAAGTACAGCTTGGCACAGGCAAGGTCGGCATCACCCCAACCTGGGCGCACCTGATTCCACGGCAATTCTCCCACCACATCGAGCATACTTTTGAACTCGTTGTAGACGATGGATTTTAGGTTACTGTCATAACGAATGATGTTGGCGATATTAGTAAGGGTATCCTTGACCCTCCCCTGTTTGTCCAGCTCCAGAATGGTCTGCCAGTTATCCTCGTCCACCGCATCAAATTCAGCCATAGCCTGGGTCTCACGCTCTTTTGCAAGGCGGATCTTCACCTGTTCATCGGCAACAGCAAACTCCTGCATGGCCTTGAAGGACGGCAGCTTGGACGGTTCTGTATCCTCGTCCGCTCTGGTATCCAGACCGCCGAACTTATGGATTCGCACCGCATCAAAGGCATTCATGAGATGCCCGCAAGCGGGATCAGTGGCATGGTGGCTGTATGCGTATTTATCTTCATAGATGACCACACCCGCCTGGGAGTCTGCGGGGATATAATCGTAGCGACCAGACATTGCACTCTTGCGGTACACATCAGTAAGGAAAGCATCAATAGCATCCGTCACGGAGTACGTGCGACAGAACGTTCCTACCATTCCTGGCTTTTCCAGCGGGTCAGCCTGTTTCTTGACCTCACGCTGCACCACAGTCTGCTGCCGTTTGGAAACAGGCCATTCAGCTGAATTGTGCCAATCCTTATATTTGGCAAGGACTGCATCTGGGTCAAGAAGAGCACCGTCAATCTCACGGAACATGAACTCCCCGTCAGCGGAGGTAGACGGCCAGTACATCAGTCGGCTCGGTTCGTAGGTGGTATCGTCAAAAAGTTCAATACCGATTTCCTCCGCTATCTTTCTTGCTACCGCAGCGTACTCATCAGGCGACACCTCTCGAGCAAGTGGGATAATAAGGCGGAGGCGCGGCTTCTCCGGCGTGTGCTTATGGGTGGCATAGAAATAGCACTTGAAAGAAAAGAACATCTCGATCTGTTCGATGGTGTCTGGCAGTGCGTAGTCCATATCCAGGCATAACCCAGAGCGGGTCAGGACACAGTCTTTTTTTCGTCTGCCGTCTTTTAGCGCTCCAAGTACGAAACCTCCCACGTCCTTGATTTCATCCTGCTTGGCCTTGCTGAGTTTCTTGTACTGCTCCACCGTCTCGGCGGTTCTGTGCGTAGTAGATATGCGGTCACGGAATTGGTCCAGTTCCATCTCCGTCAGATTCCAGCGTTTGTCCATACGGGAATTGCCCGTACAAAGCCTTATTTTCATTTGCCGTCCCTCCCTGCGGTAAAGAGCTCTATATTTCTTGCGGTTCGCTGACGGAGCCGCCTTGCTTCCTTAAACCTTGAGGTGTACTCGCGGCACTCCTCTGATTTCGCCGGATGGGATGTTGCCTTATCGGCATACTCCTGCATCTGGGCAAAATATCTACGCTCCAAACCATGAAGGAAAGCAAGCATTCTATCCTTATCCGCACCCGATGAATATCTGTGTATCAGTGAAAAGACCTTCCTGGCTTTGTCCAAGGTACAGGGGAAAAAATAATCAAGGTTCAGCTCCATATATCCCGTGGGATACGTAATCTTTAGTTTTCTGGCACTTGCGTCTGCCTGGCGGATGCCTTCGTATGCGGTTGGATCATAATAGCCATCGGCATTGTATTTGCTGATTCCCAAAGCAAAACACCTCCCTATGCACTTAGCCTGCGTTCAATGACCGGCAACAGACCGCATTCATTTTTAAGCAAGTCATAAAGGAACAATCTGCCCTTCTGCGTCCAGTAGGTATGCATTGCACTTCTTTCAGCATCAATCGCATATGTTTTTGACTGGGTGTAACCCTGGTCTGCGTAACACTGATATAAGAGCCATGTGTTACACTGCTTGAACTGAACGCCCAGATCGTGAAGCATTTTATTGAAGGCCTTGCCCGACATTCCGTAATCTTTCGCAATCTGGCTGACAGGTATAACGCTTTTATTCTGTAGAATCAAATCGTAGTAGCTGGCTTTCGGCTGCAGTTCACAAATGATCTGCCTGCTTTGCGCATTCTCCAGCTCTAAAAACTTGCTCCTCTCTTTTTCGGCCTTCAATTCCTGAAGTGCGGATATAAATAGGTCAGGATCATTCAGCAGCTCCTCTTTGGCATAAAGACCGTGCTTTCTGACAGTTGGGAGAACATCATCAAAAACCCAACGTTCAAACTTTTCTGCAGATGGCAATTTGCTATTTACAATCAAACGGTAAAGATCACCCTCGGTAATGAAGAGCATTTGCTGTATGCCTCCATTCGTAGGTACTTCCATTTTGGAAACCCCTTTGCAATGGGTATTTATTGCCTTGCTTGGGATTGCATATCCAAGTGCCTTTGCCACATCGCTACCACAGAATAGTGGCTTGTCGTCTTGTTCCAGAGTTCTAATTTCACCAAACTCGTTATTTTTGAAAATCTTAATATTACTCATAATCCTTAATCCTCCTAAGCTTTTTTATAAAAATCACATTCGTAACCATCAGCTCTAAGTGGCAATCCTGTCGCCCAGTCGGGATCGACCGACATTATCTTGCAAATCTCTTCAACACTTGAGTAGTCCTCCGGCACCTCCAGCACCACTTCATCATGGATGTGCATTACAATTTCAAAGCCACTGCTGCGGAGCCGGAGCATGGCAAGTGCCAAAAGGTCACGGCTCGTTGCCTGAACAATGTTCTCGACCAGCTTCGGGCCGTAGGTTTCGATACGTAGCCACTTCTTGCTTTCGCCAATCCCTTCATAGGTCAAACCTTCCCGACCGAACTTGTTGATTTCGAGTCTCGGCTTAATATAGGACAACTTTCTGCCGGATGGCAGTGTAACGAACAGGATGCCGGACTTGTAGAAAAAACACACCTTGCCGACCACCATGTCCCTCTTTTCTCGAACCACCGTAGTGGCAGCTGCATCCACATCCCACCAGAACTTCGTAATGTGGGGATTAGCACTTCTCCACTGATTTACGAGTACGGGTAGTTCTTCCTTGGTCAGCCCCATTTCCAAAGCACCCATTGATGTCAAAGCTCCTACTGATCCGCCGTAACCCAAAGCCAGTTCAGCAATCTTGCCCTTCTGCCGAAGCGGGCTGCCTTTGGTAATCTCCTCAATAGGAACACCAAACATAGCAGATGCAGATGCTTCATATATCTTGCCGTGGCTGTCGAACACATCAAGCCGCCATTTCTCGCCGGAGAACCAGGCGAGCACTCTTGCTTCAATTGCGGAAAAGTCCGCCACAATAAACCGGGTACCAGGCTTTGGCACGAAGGCAGTCCGGATCAGTTCCGACAATACACCGGGAGTAGAATCAAAGAGCAACTCCACATCCTCATAGCGGCCTTGTTTTATAAGCTTCCTGGCAAGAGCCAAATCCGGCAGATGGTTCTGGGGGAGGTTTTGAACCTGGACGAGCCTTCCCGCCCAACGGCCGGTGCGGTTGGCCCCGTAAAATTGGAGCAGACCGTGGACCCTACCGTCTGAGCATACGGAACGTTCGATGGCTTCATACTTTTTGACCGAGGTCTTTGCCATGAGGAGCCGCAGCTTCAAAACCTCCAACACTTCACCGTCCGTTTCGGCCATAAGTCCTTTGACTGATTTCTTATCAAGGCTGTCCACCTCGACTCCATGACCTGAAAGCCAACCTTTGATTTGGGTGACGGAGTTGGGGTTATTAAGTCCTGTCAGTTCATAGGCCTTTGTAGTTGCTGTGTCCTTATACTGTAGATCACACTCCACGGCATGGGATACCAGGTCACGGTCAACTAGAATGCCTCGGTCGTTGATTTCCTGGTCGAGCCTGTAGAGTTCCATCTCGTTGCCGGGAATTGGAAAGTTCCTGAGCTTCCACCGGATCTCTCGTTCCGCATCCACATCTCGGATACAATAGGTTTTGAACATTTCCCATTTCTCCGGTGCGTGTTCCGGGAGATTCCTTGTCCTACCGCCGTTTGCCTTGGTAGGCTTGCAGGGGATGGAGAAATACCTGACCAAGTCAGTCCCTTCCTTCAGCTTTTTTCGCTGTATATCCAAAACCCCGCCCACACCTTCAAGGGAAAGTGGAAGTGCAAGCATCGCAGACTGCACTGCCGTACATTGCCAAGAAACAGGGGAAAGAGGTGTGTTCAGGTATCTTGAAAGACAGGTCCTCTCGAAGGCTGCATTGAAAGCTGTTTTTATCACGCTCTCATCGGTGAGCGCATCAAGGAACTCCTTCGGCAGTTTTTCACCACATGCCAAGTCCACTATTTTCGTTTCTTCATCCTCAAATGCATAGGCAACCAGCAGAACCGTAAAGTTGGGGCTGTCCGAATATGCATAGACCCCGGATTTCGTTAAATCCACGTCCGAGTAGGTCTCGATGTCTATTGATAAATACATTCAATCCGCTCCTTGTATGTAAAGGACGGCAGTTGCCCACCGCCCCCTTTCCGGCGTTAAGCCAGGAAATCCTCGTCTTCCACAGTGCCAAAATCATCCGATGCCCTTGAGCGCCCTCCGAGTGCTTCGCCGTCCTTGAGCTTCTGAATGTTTCCAAGGCCAGCCGCAACGCCTCGATTGCCGTTGGAATTGTAACCATAGAAGGTTACGCTGACACGACCGTAACAACCGGAGTACACTTCACTCTGATCAAGGATGGGCTGTACTTTGCCATCCACCACCTGCGGAGCCTGTCGGCTGTTGGCATTGAAGAAATAGCAGCCTTTGTAAGCTTCATCATCGGGGCGGTCAATATCGCCGTCGCGGAGCGGAGCCTTCAGATTGGCTGGAATCTTACCTCCCCACTTGGAAGCAGAGTCCTTCTTGGCCTGTTCAATGGCGGCCTTGATGGCTTCAACTGTCTTGGTATCGCTCTTTGGCACAATGGCCGAAACGCTGTATTTTGGATCGCCGCCGTTTACGGAGTCTGGCTCCCAACAGTGAAGATAGGAAAAACGGCATGGTACGATGACTTTAGTTGCAGACGTATTCTTGTTCATAATGAAACCTCCTGAAATTCCGCCGCAGCGGTAGTTTTATTGATTGCTTCTCTTTTATCTGAAACCGGCACCAATGTGATCTTGCCTTGAGGCTTGTACACCAGGCGTCCGAGAATACGGGTAAATTCCTGTTTGCCCATAAGTCGCTCCATCTCTGTGATAGTCACTAGTGAGCGTTTATAGATATCTGTGTATCCGGCGGTCGTTGCGGCCTCTGCCACCTCGTCCTCGCTTGTATACTTGCGGTTGCTGCGACCTTCCACCAGTTTGAAGCCGTTCCACTCTTTCCCATGGACGATAGCTTGGTCCTGGGCAAAGGCATAGACATCGGAGGCCCATTTTGCCAGTTCATCAGCTACCTTCAGCACCTCTGCGATTTCATCATCCGAGAGCAGAGCAGGCTGACGAAACTCCATCTTTGCTAGGGCAAGAAACTCTTCGGCTCTTGCACGGCACTGATTCCTTGCTTTGCAGAATCGGCACCAGCTACCTGCATTGAAATCTCCAGCTCCCATCAGCGCCATAGCACCTCTGGGCTTTAACACTTCCTCGCCCCACGCCTTCAAAGTATCCGGAGCAATATTCCAGGTGCTTGAATTGTTTAAGCGAGGCTGAAAGATTGTAAGTCTGACGGTTTCCACATCATAGAGCATTTCTGCCATACCGAGGATGCCGAGTCCGTAAATCATCAGCTGCGGATTTTCCTCCGCAAAGACCGGGACGCCTTTGCCCAGCTTGAGGTCAATGATATGCGCCACCTTATCGGTAACAATGACCATATCCGCCGTACCGAAGCATTCATCCACATAGTCCGAAGCATCCACGCGCTGTTCAACAGTGAATACCGGGTCGTTGCAGATCCGCTTGGCTTCCTCAATTTCGCCTATAACATAAGAAACATATTCATCTACAGCTTCGAGCAGCTCGTCCGAGTAATAATCAGAAACAGGGCGTTTGCTTCTTTGTTTAAGGTGCTTTCTGATGAGATGCTCTGCCAGCGCATGGCCGGCAGAACCCTCTGCTGCATATTGGGACTCTTCTTCTGCGAACTGCTCCTCAAGCACCAAAGACGGAGTACAGTTCAAACGGCGATTTGCCGATGAAGGAGAAAATCTTGCATGTCCACTCATTAAAGCACCTCGGCTTCTTTTAGAAGAGCCTCATAATCCTCCGGCTTCACACCTGAGAGCTTTCCTGCATCGTATTTCATCAGCAGAGCCTTGACCTCGCGGGTTTTGCCTTCCTGGCTTTTCTCAGCAAGAACGGCGCGAACCATCTCGATACTGATTTTGCTTTCCTGTTTGGGTTCAGCTACAGAAGGTTGTTCTGTGATTTGACCTTCAGCTGAATTAGCCGCCAAGGTACGGTATCCGGCTGCGAGTTTTTCGAACCCATCAGCCAAAGTCAAATAAATTTCACTCATAGCTATTCATCCTTTCATTCAAATTTCAAACCTTTGACAACACTGCGGAAGTGGTCATCCACACGATCATCAAGAATCAAAGTCTTAGGGTTTATCTGACGCAACTGGTCATCGTACATCCTCACTGGAATGCGGATTTCCTTTGCGGCTTCAAGTTCGTATTCCATGCCGCTTGTAATGCTTGGTCCGAGCAACCATATCTGATCACAGCCCTTCATCAGTTCGATGCCAAGTTCAATACCGCGGATTCTCTCAGACTCGTCATTCTCATCCAGGAACTGAGGGAAATAGAGATGTGGCACTACTGGCATATAGCCGCAACCACACAAAACCTTTGCTGCATACGCAGCCTTCTTGGTGTTCTTTTCGATATCTCCACGGTAGGGAGAACATACAAAAACCTTTTTCATTGCATTCACCATCCTTTCAAAATCCGGGGTCTATCCCGTCGCTATTGATTCAGAGCAAAGTCTTTAAAAATACTGTTCATTATGGCGAGGTCGTTACCGGACAGCTGCGCGCCGAGCCGTTCCAGTAATCCCTTCTGTTCGGGCTTCAGATATTTACGGTTCATATAGAACCCATCCATAACCCGGACACCGCCGCCATATCGCCCACGTATAGTTTCCAGAGGGTAAGAAAGCGATAGGCAGTCAATATCGTTTCTTATGGTTCGAACACTGACTCCAAACTCAAATGCCAGAGTTGCCATTGTCTCCTGCCGTCTATGGCAGAGTGTTTCCATGATTTCCTGGCGTCTCTCATTAGGCCCCATCGCTTTCTTCACCTCCTTCCTCTTGCTCTATGGCTTAATACTAAAAGTTAAATAGGCAGGTTCTTTTCCTGTTAAGAAAAAATTTTTAGCGAAACTTAGGAAAAGAAAAATGCCACGAGTTGGCCAACTCATGGCTTAATACTACTGCTCTAACGCAGGTTTGCCCCGGACATGAAAAGTCCGTTTTTAACGCAAAAAAGACCCCCTACAAGCTGCAAATTTATATCGCAGTTTATAGGGGGCCTTGGAATTATGGTGAAAAAATAACCGGACAAAAAATGTCCGGTCGCATAAGAATTTTTTATTCTTCGTTTATCAGCGGCTTGTAGTTATTCATCCTTAAAATTTCATTGCATTCATAAATTGGGTTTTGGTAGTACGAGTTCAGCAGCATCTGATATATTATGTGTTCCTCGTCAATTCTGAAAGTATGACCAGCCTTCTTTATCAAATCAGCACTTAGAACAGGGTTTAATTGCATTCCTATACAAATAGCCACTACCGTTGGCAGCTTATGCGGTTTTCTATCATCGTTTCTCATGCGCTGTATGGTCTTGGCATTTACCAGTGACGTCTCTTCCAAGTATTCTACTGTAAAATTCAATCGATCCATATGGGCAACAATCGTATCGGAAAACGTAGCGGGCAGACTACGCATAATGTTTGTTGTCTGCCTTGCTTCGTCATTGATTTTCTTTAATTCAGCGGCTCTAGCTTCGGTTAACTGGTTCTGAGCGGAATTACTATACTTGGCTTCAACTATCGTGTCAGAGACAGCGTTTTTATAAAGCACACATTCTGTATAGAAGGAGATCCCGTAGCTATTATTTTTTCGAGCCTTGAGATCAAAGATAAGACAGCATTCATCTATGTGCTGTCTTGCATAATCTGTAAGTTCCGCATACCCGTTTTCGTTTTGGCGGATATACTTGGAATCATTAATACAAAAATGTGCATCAATATAGACATATTTGCCGGAATTCAGTAATTTCTTAAAATCATCATTCGTAGCATACTCATATAATGCATCCTGCATCCCGATGGTAAAGGTCTGATTATTTTTCAGAGCAGCTCTTTCAAAAGCATAATTTGAAATGTAGTGGTCATCTATATAGGTATAAACACCAATAGCCTCAGTGTAACCGAGGTCTATCATACGAATTTTCGCTGCAATCCTTGATACCTCGAAGAACTCTGATAATTCGAAAACCACAGATTCCATGATATCGGCGATATTATTGTTCTGAAGCACCCGCTTATTTTTGGCGATTAGTTCTTCAATCTTCTGCCATGTCTGCTTTGCAGGCATCAGTATTCTCGGGGCTAAGGAATTGGCATGCCACTCCATCCAGTCCAGCGGTGTCCGATTTCTTTCAGGTCTTATGCCTTCTTGAACCTGACAGCTGATAGACCGTGCTTCCTTGTTGTATAGCTTTTCCAGCTCAAAGAACTTTTTGTGCAGATCCCAATGGACGCACTCATGAATGATGGTATTGTTCATGGATCCCACATTACGCATAAAATACACATTGGGGTCAACCAGGATAGTTCCTCTTTTTACATTTAACGACTTATATAACCCGTCATCGCTGTCATAATATTGTATTTCGCAGTCGGAGAAGTATGTCTGCCCGAAAATAGAGCAAGTTTTTGTAATATGCACTTCCTGAACGTCAAGCCCCATTCGCTTTGCAACCTCACGAGCAGGTATTGCCATTGGTTCAGCTAGTGCTTTCGGATAATATTTCTTAAGGAATGCTTCCGCCGCATCATCCAGTTGGTCCTTGCGAATGATGGGAACTAGATACTCAGACAAGTGGTTTTCTTTGCCATTATTATACTTGTTATAAATGTGTATATCGGATATAGTAAAATTCTTAAGTCCATCTTCCAGTTCTGCAGAACAAGAAATTCTGAACCACTGCTCTGTGCCATCAGTTTCACGGTTTCTCTTTACCGTTTCTGCGATTTCGATTTCTGCCGAGACCACCACATCAAAGAGAATCTCATTACCCTCTGAATCAGTGATATCGACAAGCTTGACCTCAAGATCAGACAAGGTTGCTTCATCCGGACTTTCTACGCAGTGCGAATTGCCTTCCAATTTACCAGGGTTATCTTCTATAAAGATTGACAAGGCATTGAAAATTTCGTTAAAAAGCCTGTCCTCAATAACATCTCTGAATGAGTTAAGTCTTTCCATTAACACGCCTCCTATGAAATAAGTCGTTTCTTGGAAAGAGTGGCTACATGCCACTCTTCAAACACCTTGAGACTTACCTTCGGAGGCGGTTTTGTTGCATTTTATTCTTTGCCTCTATGCGTATCATCAGGGCGTTTAAGCTGTATAATTTGCGGCTTGCTCTCCTCACCCAAAAGTGTTCCCTCACGCAGATGGAGCAGTTCCTCTATGTCCTGGCGGTACAGTGTTATTCCATACTGTTTTAGAGTCCGCATAATGCTTGCGGGATTGAGTATCTTCTCTTCAATAAGAAGATCAACAGCGCCCTGGAAAATATTCTCATTCAAAGAATATGGTACATCGCCGGGTTCTTTAGTGCGCCATCCGTTTTTGGATATCTGACGCATCATATACTGAAACTGGTTATCGGTAATGATACCGAGTTGATTGCTTCGGTAAACCATCGCTTGAATGGAAGCCTTCCATTTTTTCTTGAGAAACTGGTAATACTTCAAGTCTATAGGATATGCCTGTACATCTTTGCCAAAACTGTTTTGGGGCAGCAACAAGGCACTTGCAAACATGTTGGCCTGTTTTTCACGGGCTTTAAATTCTTCCTTGGTAATGAGTTCGAGGTTCTCACTCCATGGATGAAGCATAAGGTGTCCAAGTTCATGGGCCATATCAAACCGGATTCTGCCTTCCGGTCTCTTGCCAAGGGCAACAGCTATAAAGTACATATCATTATTGCCGACAATAGTTCTCTGACTGAATGCGTCAATCTTATCTTCCAATGTATCAAATCCGGTTACGATAATGCCGTTCTTTTCAAGCAAGAACTGTAGATTTTTTATTGGAGCATCGCCAATACCCCAAAACTCTCTGATCTGTTGTGAAATGGATTCAATCTGCCGCTGGGTATCCTCTGTACTCTTATCATCAAACTCATCATCGCTGCAATCAAAGGTTACGTCCGGTAAATTGAGAGCAGGGAAATCAATATATTCCAATAAAACTTCATACATTTTAGCCACATACTCTAACTTTACGCTTTGTGAGGTACGATTCATCTTTGTGGCACTTACAAGGGAACGGAAATAGGTTACCTCCGTCACGGTTTCAAAAGCATCCGTTTGGAAAAAGAAATCGTATGGAAAGCTTAAAGATGATGCTAAAGCTTGTACTCGCTCATGTTCCGGTGTGTTTCGCTCATTCTCGTAAAGTGAAAGTGATTGTTTGCTGATCCCTGTTCGATCAGCTAATTCAGTAAGTGTAAGCCCCCTAAAGAGTCTGCCGTTTTTTAGGCGCTTACCGTTAAATATTCTTTTATCCATAATCCTTCACCTCCTGACTTAATTTTGTCAGGCCTGTTTTGGAACCCCCCGTAATTTAGGACGAAGTCCGGACTTAATCGCCAACAGACCCCTTGCTTCGCCATCAGTCTCATCACTAAGGTCTTCATCAACAGGCTCGACATCTGTAAGCCGTGCAAAATCCGGCTTTATGTATTCGTTAAGAGATGCCGTTGCGATTATATTGAAGTCCTTATCCAAAAACTCCAACTGAATGTCTCTGAGTTCGCTACCGTCTGCATCGTAGGCGATGACGTAATGGCGATAACCCTTGGCAGGGTCAATCAGACCTTCCACAATGGAGTTATAGTCATTTTCCAGATCTTCTGCTTCAAACGGGAAAAAACCAATAAGGGTCATCTGCTTTACAGGTGCTTCGTAACCACCATTTTCCATATATAGGATAGTCTGCAGAAAATGTGGTTTATTGCGCTGTTTCCTTGGCACAGCACGAAGCGTTTTCTGAGTGGTAATCGTGTAGGTAATCTTTTCAGCTCGGTCTACAATGATTCTGCCTTGCCACACATAGCGCTTAAAAGGAACAAACTCGATATCTCCTCCAACTACCAGTTTGCGGAGATTTTCATTGATACAGTCACCACGCATATGTATAGCAGCATTGTTGGTCTCTTTATGATTTTCCCGCAGATACTGTGGCACATCATCAGTGATTGCTTTATCTATGGCGCGAACTATTCTGCGCATGAGATTTTCGTTAACTTTGATACAATCCAATAAAATTACCTCCTATTGTTTATCTTTCTTATATTTTTACATAAATATTCATTTTCGTCAAGTGAAAAAACAAATAGTTCTATTTTCGTCTATTTTAAATGTTTACACAAATCGAATATCTCTCAAAATATAAATAAAGCCGACCCTAAGATTCATTAAATGATACAGTAATTACCAAGTTTAAAGTTTAAACTTTATAAAAATCTACAATGTACATTTCAGATAATTTCCGATATAATTTATGTTTGAGTAGCTATGCGGAGGTGTAATATGGCAAAGACATTTGGTGACGCAGAAAGACACATATGTAGTCTTTTTAGTATAGGTAGAAATTTCATTTTAAACGGAACCCAGTATTCTGTAAACTTCGTGGGCAAACCCACATGTAGCCGCGGAGAGCCCAAAACTGATATCTACATTAGAGCAGTCCAAAATTCAGGTGTGCCAATTGAACTCAAGATTACATTTAAAAAACAAAATGCCGATTTTCTAGAAAATAAAACAAATTCTGAACGTGCAGAACAATTATTTGGTTCAAACTGGAGTAATATAATTTCCAATGCGACTCAAAATTTACGTAACTCTTTTGAATCTCGACCTCTTATTTATAAAGAATCATACAGACGTACCGAGAAAGGTGCTATTACCGTTGGATGGAAATTTGAACTCCTCAATGTTGATAGCGGTCAGTTGAGTGGTAGTATGAACCTAAGTAGATCTCAAATTTTAGATGTATATGCTGGTACAAATTTAACTGGAGATAAAAAGAATGCGAATGTAAATGGAATTTACATTCCAAATAGTGGCATAGCAAATTGTATTTTGTTTGAAGACGCACCACTAAATGACATTCAATCTGCAGTTAATGCACTTAAAACCATCGATGCATATGTTGATGCACATCCCCAAGTCTATTTTGCTTGCAAAGCACTAAATTATAGAACTTTCGCAGAAAAATATGATGGGAATCGGCCATTGGCTGTTTATGTTGATTGGTCAGCAGTAAATGGTCGTCTGCATTCATCTCTGGTTTATGATACTCCACTCATACAAGGCGGCGATTATGCAGTTGAAAAATTATTACGCTCCATGCTTGAAGTAGGAATTCGTACAACTGATGATATTAATACGAACGTTGTTACTAATCACAATATTATCATGGGTTGACATATATCTAATTCAGAGTTAATATGTCGCTCACAGGAGGAAGAAAATATGAATTTAATTAGCTTATTTGCGGGAGCCGGTGGGCTTGATCTAGGATTTGAAAAAGCCGGTTTTAACATCGTTGCCGCTAACGAATACGACAAAACTATTTGGGAAACATACGAAAAGAATCACAGTGCACCTCTAATCAAAGGTGACATTTGCCAAATCTCATCTGACGCCTTCCCTGAATGCGATGGAATAATTGGTGGTCCGCCTTGTCAGTCTTGGAGCGAAGCTGGCAGTTTGCGCGGTATTGAAGATCCGAGAGGGCAGTTGTTTTATGAGTATATCCGCATACTAAAAGACAAGAAGCCAAAATTTTTCCTTGCTGAAAACGTAAAGGGTATGATGGCGAATCGCCACAGTAAAGCAGTAGAAGGAATAGTTTCACAATTTGAGGATGCAGGATATGATGTCTTTATCAAGCTTCTTAATGCCAATGATTACGGCGTTCCCCAGGATAGGAATCGTGTATTTTATGTCGGTTTCAGAAAAGATTTGGGTATCAATTTTGAATTTCCTAAGCCTCTAGAATACAAACCTACTATAAAGGATGCCATTTGGGATTTAAAGGGCAGTGCTATTCCCGCTACGGATAAAAACAAAACAAACGGTGACATTTGCGTCGTTACGAACCATGAATATTTCACTGGAGCATACTCTACTATTTTCATGAGCCGAAATCGCGTGAGGTCATGGGATGAACCGGCATTTACTGTGCAAGCTTCTGGCAGACAGTGCCAACTTCATCCTCAGGCTCCTAAAATGGTCAAAGTCGGAAAGAATGATCAGCGCTTTGTTGAAGGGGCTGAAGATTTATACAGAAGATTAAGCGTCAGAGAAGCTGCCCGTGTACAGGGTTTCCCTGATGGCTTTACATTCTACTATACGGCGATAAATGATGGTTATAAAATGATAGGTAATGCTGTACCAGTGCAATTAGCATACTCAATGGCAAAACAAATTATGAAACACTTAAAATAATAAACTGAATATGCAAAAAAGAACTCTGCCACAATTTTACTGAGACAAAGTTCTTTTTTACTTTTCACCTTCTAGCTTTCGAGTGGCTACACATCCGCTAATCTCAACAGACGTGTATGTTTCGCCACAATGTGGACAATCAATGTCTTCTCGATCTTTTCCACCAGGATAGCCACCGTTGCATTGATGCCATGTGAATTTTTTTCGCATTTTTTACAAGTAATTATTTCGGTCATATATAGACCTCCTTTTTTATTGCATAATTGTTTTAATAGCAAGTATGCTATTTTGATTATTTTTCCGTAGGGTTATTATTTTTACCAAACAGTGTATTAATATCAACGAAACTCCACGAACTTTCCAGGTTCTAAAACAGCATTAAAATTCTGTTAATCCAAAAAGCACCAATAAAATCCCCTATTAAAAATAGTGACAATAGGGAAGGCGGATGCTCAGCCGCCTTATGTCTTATTTATAATTTCAAGAATCTCGTTCAACATGTTTTCCATCGTACTCTCAAAATTTAATTTAATCTGGCACTCCCACACAATAAATACGCTCCAGCCTAAATTTTGCAAGATTTCAAAGTTTGCCTGGTCTCTCGCTCTGTTCTTATTGATTTTAGATTGCCAATAATCAACATTTGATTTAGGAATATGTTGATATCTGCAGTTTTCGTGTCCATGCCAAAAGCAACCATTAATAAAAATCGCAATCTTATATTTTTTAATTGCAATATCAGGTATCCCAGAAATATCCTTGCAATTTTTACGGTATCTTATGCCATGCTGAAAAAGCCAGTGACGCACTTTGATTTCAATTTGCGTATCCTTGCCTCTTATCTTAGACATTACTTCATGTCTTTTTTCTTTTGAGAATCTATCCGCCATTAATATCTCATCCTTAAATTGTTATAATGACATTTCGCCATAAGGTTTCATCTTTTGCCAAACGGTTAAACCATAGTGGCAAAACTGCACACTGTTTTTCTACTTTAAAACTAAGAGCAAACCGACAATTTCCTATAAACACACCAAGAAAACAAACCGATATTTTCTATTATACATAAAACAGCCTTGAAAGCGCCTTGTTTTCGGCACTTTCAAGGCTACGTTCTTTATTTTCTCTCCAGCAGTGCCACGCACTCGACGTGGCTGGTCTGCGGAAACATATCC
>Ga0183101_1000109_pt11 | contig 35956 bp, 41 predicted proteins | sample Biomet3_FD_127790 | JGI IMG/M metagenome (GOLD analysis project Ga0183101, IMG submission 127790) | Microbial communities from bioreactor (seeded with sewage sludge) at LBNL, California, USA - Biofuel metagenome 3 | ecosystem: Engineered > Bioreactor > Anaerobic > Unclassified ... | reverse complement strand
AAGTCCGGGGATGCAAAGTCCGAGAGGATGACGATCGAACACCGGCGCGAGAGGGCGTCGGCAAGGAACCGGGCCGCTGCGGCAAGATCGGTCTTTTGTGAGGCGGCTTTATGGTCGATCATCACATTGAAGAGATTTGCCAGGTGCTTTCTCCCGCGTTTGGCCGGGATGAACTTCTCCACCCGGTCCGAGAAGAGCACGAGGCCGATCCGGTCGTTGTTCTTTATTGCGGCAAACGCAAGGCTTGCCGTCACTTCAAGGATCTTTCTCTGTTTCGTGGTATCCGAGCCAAATCCCGAGGAACCGGAGATGTCCACGACAAAGTAGAAGGTCTGGTCGCGCTCCTCGGTGAACTCCTTGATGAACGGGCGGCTGTAGCGTGCCGTCACTTTCCAGTCGATGGAGCGGACATCGTCGCCGGGCACGTACTCACGGATCTCGGAGAACTCGATGCCCTGTCCATTAAAGACCGAATGGTGCGGCCCGGACTGGAGCCCTTCGACAAGGATGCCGGTCGCGAGATCGATCTTCTTTAACTGGCGGATCAGTTCGGCACGGTCGTCCATGTAACATCCCCCGCCAGAGAACCGCTTGTTTCGGACAGGAAAAATACCCTGCCCGGCATCTGCACTGCATGGGTCATGGCGATCACGGCACCTTGACGACACCAAGAATGCGGTCGATGATCCGGTCGGTTGTTACCCCGTCCGCTTCCCCTTCGTAGGTGAGGAGGAGGCGGTGCCGCAGTACATCGTGGGCAACGGCCTTGATATCCTCGGGGATCACATAGCCGCGGCCGGCAAGGAGCGCATGGGCCTTGCCGCCGAGCACCAGAAAGATCGTGGCACGGGGCGAGGCCCCCAGAGCAATGTACTTTGCCTCCTCGATCCCGTAGGTATCGGGGTGCCGGGTAGCGTCCACGAGTTCGCAGGCATACTTCTTGATCGCTGCATCGGCGTACACCTTCTGGGTGAATGCCTGGATCTCGAGGATCTTCTCTTTGGTCACGACTTTTCTCGGGGTTATCGTGGTCCCTTCCGTGAACCGGTCGAGAACGGTAACCTCATCGTTCTTCTCCGGGTAAGTCATGAGCACCTTGAACATGAACCGGTCCACCTGCGCCTCGGGCAGTGGATACGTCCCCTCGGACTCGATCGGGTTCTCGGTTGCAAGCACAAAGAAGGGTTTCGGGAGCGCGTGGGTCTCGCCCTGGATCGTCACCTGCCGCTCCTGCATTGCTTCGAGAAGGGCGGACTGAACCTTGGGCGGCGCCCGGTTAATCTCATCTGCGAGAACGAAGTGGGCAAAGACCGGCCCCCTGATCGTGGAGAACGTAGAGTCCTTCTGGTTGTAGATCTTTGTCCCCATGATGTCGGCAGGCAGCAGATCGGGCGTGAACTGGATCCGCACGAAACTACAGTCAATACACTGCGAGAGGGTCTTAATGGTGAGCGTCTTTGCAATGCCCGGTACCCCCTCAAGGAGCACGTGGCCGTCGGCACAGAGCCCGATTAGCAGGCGATCGATTACGTCACGCTGACCGACAATAACGGTCTTCATCTCACTGCGGAGCTGGTCCAATACCTCAGCATAACCCTTTGCCTGGCTAGTCAGGCTGCTTATTTCGGCATTCATGTATATACCTCGCGGCGGGGTGCAGGACAGGTGAAATTGTCCTGCCGCACTGCTTTTCTGGAACGGTATCAGGGTGTTTGTTCCGGCTGCATTTGTGCCGGGGGACAAAGGGGAAAGTTTCTCCCAATCCGCTGCCCCTTCCATTCCGGTTTCCGCCTATTGTATGATCCCGGGATATCTGGAGGATGGTTTAAATGCTTTCCTTGGGGCAGCTGGTGCAGGATAAATGCTTTCCGGGAAAATGCGTGCAGGGGCGCAAATATCCTGCCATAATTATCTCTGTGACCGGATAGACGGCCGGTGCGCCTGTCGGCCGGGTCGGACGGCCCCGCAGGAAATCCTTCCTGCCCGACAAGCAGGGATTGAGAATGTGGTGCCGAATGCTATGGCACGAGCCCGGGCCGTTGGTGAACCACTGCCACTTACTGACGGGAAACAGTGACTGTCCCGGGGTATACACGTATTTTTTGTAGTCTACATGGTGCAAAAATCATTCGCAATCTGATAACTCGTGCATACATGCGGTCCGGGAGATCTGCCAAAATGGTGCACAGATATATCAAAACGCTCATTAGGTGCACCACCAAACAGTAGAGGCATGGTGCGGTACTCGGTATCCATGGACGATGCCCTGACAGAAAAGATCGACAGGGCCTGCGAACAAAAGAAGATCTCCCGGTCCGACTGGATTGCGGAAGCATGCACCAGCCAGCTCTCTACCGCTGGTGCAGCGACTCTTGCCTGCATGGGCCAGCCCGAGGGCGGACCGGTGCCGAACATGACCGATTACGATGAAACCTACCGGGACTTCCATATCAATGTCCCCGAGTACTTCAACTTCGGTTTCGACGTGATCGATGCCTGGGCAAAGAAGGACCGGAACAAGCTTGCCATGATCTGGACCAACCAGAAGGGCGTGGAGAAGAAGTTCACCTTCTGGGATCTGATGCGCCTCTCCAATCAGATAGTGAACATGCTCATCAAGTACGGCATCAACAAGGGCGACCGGGTCATGATCATGCTCCCGCGGGTCCCCGAATGGTGGATCGCAACAATTGCCCTTATCAAGCGCGGCGCGGTCTACTGCCCGGCACCAACGATGCTTACCGAGCACGACCTGAAATACCGGATCAATGCCGCAGAGATCAAGATGGTGATCACGTCGATGGACCAGGCAGACAAGATCGATGCCATCGCAAAGGACTGCCCTTCCCTCACCTGCCGGTTTATGGTCGACGGGAAACGCGAGCATTGGATCAGCTATCCTGTAGAGCTCGACTACCCGGCACCGGTCTCGGCAAAACTGGTCAATCTCCCCGGCATGAAAAAGACCAAAGCCACCGATCCGATGGTGATCTTCTTTACCTCGGGCACCACGGGCGAGGCAAAGATGGTGCTTCACTGCCAGAGCTATGCGCTCGGCCATATCGTCACCTCCAGGTTCTGGCACGATGTCCACGAGAACGACCTCCACTTCACCTTCTCCGACACCGGCTGGGCAAAGAGCGCGTGGGGCAAACTCTACGGCCCGTGGCTCCAGGGCGCGGCGATCTTCGTGTACGATATCCGCGGCCGGTTCAATGCAACCGAACTCCTGCCGCTCATCGAGCGGTACGGGATCTCGACCTTCTGCTGCCCGCCCACGATCTACCGGATGCTGATCCTCGCCGATCTCGACAAGTTCGACTTTACCGAGCTCCGGCACTGCGTAAGCGCGGGTGAGCCGCTCAACCCCGAGGTCATCAAGGCATGGAAGGACGCAACGGGGCTGACAATCTATGAGGGCTACGGCCAGACCGAGATGGTGCTCTCGATCGGCACATTCCCCTGCATGAAGCCCAAGTTCGGGTCGATGGGCAAGCCCTCGCCCGGCTGGGTGATAGAGCTCCACGACGAGAACGGGAAACCGGTCGGCATCCACGAGGAAGGGCGGATTGCAATAAAGTGCGACCCGAAGCCGGTCGGGATGTTTGTGGAGTACCTCAACAACCCCGAGGAGAACAAGAAGTCGTTTATCGACGGCTGGTATTACACGGGCGACAAGGCCTACAAGGACGAGGACGGCTATTACTGGTTCATCGGCCGCGACGACGACGTGATTAAGGCTTCCGGATATCGGATCGGCCCCTTCGAGGTCGAGAGTGCGTTGATCGAGCACCCGGCCGTGCAGGAGGCTGCAGTCGTGGGGACGCCCGACGATATCCGGGGCATGATTGTAAAGGCGTTCGTGATCTTAAAGTCCGGTGTCCAGCCATCAGAGGCGCTCGTCAAGGAACTCCAGAACCACGTAAAGAGGGTAACGGCGCCGTACAAGTACCCGCGGGCAATCGAGTTCGTGGACTCGCTCCCGAAGACCATCTCCGGGAAGATCCGGCGTATCGAGCTCCGCGAGCGGGAACTCAAGAAATACATGAACGGGCAGAAGCACTAACCGTCCGTACCTGCCAGGGCGGCCTTACCCGCCGGACCCACCCGCACCCCATATTTTCCCAAACCCCCATATTTTCCCGCACCTTTATTACACCGTGCACATAATCTATTAAGGCGCAAATCATCAGGCGCGAGGGTAGCCAAGCCAGGTCAACGGCGCCAGGTTCAGGGCCTGGTCTCGCAGGAGTTCTTGGGTTCGAATCCCATCCCTCGCATAAGTCTGTTTTTGGGTTATAGGTATCCTAAAAAATGATACTGCTCTAATCGCGCGTTCACAGGTCTCATACTACGCTAGTATTCATAGGCGTTTTTAAGGAGGATAAACATTGGAAGAGGATTCGCACTTAATTTTTTCACAAATTAGAGATTGAAACATTTCGTTTATAGCATATCGTTCAAATGAGCCAGCAAAAACCATTACCGCAAATCCAATGCTGATCATTGCTATAGACCGAATTTGACCGATATTCACAGGATAGTTATCTAAAAATAAGATGGCACACCCGATAACGCAAATTTCGCAACCAATAATTAATAGAATTCTTGAAAAATACAAAAGTTTTTCAGATTGATCATAGTTTTGAATTGAATTTGAAATTTTGAGGTTTAAATTGAAAAATTTTCTCAAATTTTCGATAAATTTTCCATTTCTCCAAGCTTGTATCATAACAAAGGCATATGAAAATAACATCAATCCAAAACTCAATAATGAAAAACCTCGGTAATTTCCATTATTTGCAATAACTGTATCGGCAATTGCTAGAGGTATTCCAGCAAGACACAAGACAATGCCAAAAATAATGTCTAAAACAACAGCTGCGCGATATACCTCAATTGTTGGTTTTGGTGTTTCTATTGTGATTTTTACGATATCAGCAGGTGTTGCCCAACCAATTATTATCATTAAAAATATAGTTAACGGTAGAAATCCGATATACCAAGCGATTTCAACAAATTCCATTATTAATTTACCTTTCACAATTTTAGGGATAAAGACATCGGTTGTATTTAGAATCACATCTAAAGGACTACCTCAAAAAGGCAAAATCATATATTTTCATTTCTATTATCCAATCATATGACAATGTCTGAAAAATCGGATAAGGACATTACCAAAGCTCCAGAATCTTCTAAAGAGGATTTACCTCAGTTAGCCGTAAGAGCTGGGCTGTCAATGGTTCCGGGAGTGGGCGGTGCAGCAGTGGAAATTTTTAATACTATTGTTACGCCACCATTAAACAAACGTCGAGATGAGTGGGTTAGTTCAATTGCAACCCGGTTAATTTCACTAGAAGGTAAAGTTGAAGGATTTTCAATAAAAAATCTCTCCGAAAATCCCGTTTTTATAACGACCGTCGCTCATGCGACATTAACAGCAATCCGTAACCATCATGAAGAGAAAAAAGTGGCTTTGAGCAACGCCGTGATTAATTCCGCAATTGGAAGATCACCTAATGAAGATCTTCAATTAATGTTTATTAATTTTGTAGATTTTTTTACTCCTTGGCATTTGAAAGTATTATCCCTTCTTTCTAGTCCTAAAACGTTTATGGAAAAAGGGGGAATCCAACAACCTTCTTGGAGTTCAGCGGGATTACGTTCATTAATTTTGTATGTATTCCCTGAGTTAAAGTCTCAAGAGGCGTTTTTACAGCAAATTATCCGTGATCTTTATTCACGAGGTTTGATTCATTCGGAATCTATAGGAACATTGCTAAGTCCCGGGGGGATTTTTGAACCTCAAACCACCGAATTAGGTCAACAATTTGTTGCATTTATCACATCAGATTGATTTTTTCTTCTTTTTTGTGTATCTCCGCGGTACAGATTGTATAATCTCCCGCCCTCTCTCGCTGTTTAATACATTGATTACAGCCTCTTCAAGAACACGAGGATCTACTTCGATAGAGATCTTCCCGGGAGCTGTTTTTCTTGGGGCTCCATTATTTTTCCCGATGGAGGAATCCTCATTCCTTATCCCCTTACCTTTCGAGGCTGTTCTTGAAATATCAAATGTTAATCCGTTAATTTCTGTATTCCTCGCTCTCAAGATCACATCCCTGCTTTGTGCAGTTAACTTCGCAGCTTCCCCACCTTTCGACTTTGCAAGCCATGCCAATACCTGCCGATATCCTTGGCTACACGTATGGCAATCACAGAACCCTAAGTATTTTTTACCCTGCGCCAATGACAGAGCGAGCATAAAAAACATCGGGAAATCCATCTCCAACGAATTGCAGACTCCCCGAATCCCACACCATTTGAAAATGTCCTCCTGTTTCGGTTTTTCCTTCATTGAGATAGATGCGATTAGCTCTTGCATCTCATCGAGAGCTTTGCCAATTGCCGGTGATCCCTCCGATCCTTTTGGTTCGCGTAAATCGACACTACACCTTCCACAATACCGATCATTTGGCCCATGGCGAAATCCGCAGATATCACAAATATTGTCCATCAGACAAAATTGGAAAAATTAATAATAAAAACTGGCCCCTGTCTCAATGTCGCTGTGACACTAAGCGAACCCCCAACCTCGGCGACAAAACACCCAGCTATTCTTAGTTAAACTGGGGGGGAACGTATCATGAAAAATGGAACATTCGTAGATTTCAATAGTGAAAACTTAGGAACAATTGAACATCTAATTGACTATTTTGAGAAACGTCATATCGAAGCGTTTCCACATCATTTACCAATTCCGGACAGCGATTATACAACCGACTTTGAAAACCGGCGACTCCATACAAGACTACTTGGTGCTACAACCTGCCTCAAAGAACTTCGTGAATCTATCCTCTCATCTGAAACAAGAGAGTAATTTATCTCTCTAACACAACACACAAATCAATCGTTTAAGGGCGGGCGTATCAATGTTGATCTCCCCGCCTCGTATCCTCTCCTTGATTCTCTGAAAGGTCTTGCGATCAACCCCGGCTTTCTCTGCCTCGCATTGACGTAAGGCGAGTATCTTCCTACCGATCTCCTGTTTGTCTCGGAACACCTGTACATCGGGGATAAACAAATGTCGAACCTCGATCTTGTTGGCTTCCTGAACCGGGGCAACCTTCACATGAGTTCTCCCCGCTTCAGGGCCCCTCGCGGGGCACGGCGGGGTAGGTGAGTGTCCGAGAGCTCTCCCCTGATCCGCCGCGGGGGCGCCCCGTCGGGGGCGGCGGCACTTATCGTTCGTGGGAGTATGGGGGCGACAGCCCCCATCCTAGTGTTCAGGATATTCCCGCTCTTTTCCGGAAGACCTTCGATCTTGGGCTGATGATTCTCAAAAATGTTCGCGCGACCTGCTGCGAATTTTCCAAAAACCGTGATGCGGTTGCTGAGGATTTTCTAAAAACCACAATGCTGGTGCCGGCAATTATCAGAAAAAACCTGCATCGCATCCTCTCCAAAAACACCGGGCCCACAAATAATCATCGCAGTTTTCCGACGGAGACTTTTCGGGTTGTGCAGGTTTTCACGAAAAATTCCCGAGCCCGAAGCTGCGGATTTTCTAAAAAACCTAGATCGCGTTACTAAGGATTTCAGAAAAAGCCGAATTGAGTTGCTGAGGATTTTCTAAAAAGCGTAATCGCGTTGCTCCGGATTTTCAAAAAACCGGAGTCCCGCTGCCAAGGATTTTTCAAAAACCTCAGGTCCCTACCCGGCAATTCCAAAAAAATCCCGGCCCAAGACCCCCCACCCCTCCCCCAAATGATCCGGGCAAGGGGGGTGCCCTCCAAAATTGTTGCCACCCCCCTCCCCCCGGTTTTCTCTTTTCGCGAACAGACCCCCACCCCCCTTGTCCAGCAAAAATGAGGGGACTACCCCCCCTTGCCTCCAGTTCCAAAACCTACATTGCTCATGGAACGTCCGACGAGCGGGGGAGGGGGGACCACCCCTCCGGTCACGGACAAGGGAGGTGGGGTGATCGCATGAAGTGGTGGGGGTACCCCCCTCACATCGGGATTGTTGGATGCCCCCTACCCACCCCCTCCAAGATTTTTTGTACCGGCCCCCTCCCCCCCACTAAGATAACAATTGGCCGAACCGACCAATCTCCAGGTATCGCAGCATTTGGATAGCCCCATGTTACCGGGACGCGAATACGTCAGAAAAGCGTCGCATTCTTCTGCACCGTACGTTTCCCCGGCCCGTCCCACGGCCGGGCCGGTGCTCTCCCCGCGGGTGCTTCCGAAGGATAAGCTGCAAGGATCTCGTCACGGGCACGTTCGAGCAGCATTCGGTAAAAGGCCACGTCAAAGGTTGTCGCATCGCGAACAGGAACTGCACGGTAACGCCGGGCGTCCTCCACCACGTACCGGATCCGCATCCCCGCAGCGACTTCTGTCCCCTGCTCCCGGTACGCCTGCACCGCGGCCCCTTCGAGGCATCGGTGGCGGTACGCTGTCCGGCTGAGCTGGCGGCAGATCGTCATCTGTTCCGGGGAGGCAGCAGCAAGCCCCGCCACGGCATCCCGGTAGATCTCTCCTATCCCGCTCTTTGTCGTTTCCAGTTCTGCAATGGTCCGCGCCTGCTTCATCGCCCCGAGCATCCGGCACTGCATTTCTTTCACGTAAGGAGGCGTATCGTGCCGGCGTGCCGCGATCCCCCGTACCCGTATGCTCCCGTCCGAAAGCCGGCCGTAGTAACGGTTGTACGCGCCAAAGCCATCCGCAAGAGGCAGGAAAACGATCCAGTCGAAGTGCTCTGTTTCGAGAGCATATCCCAGCTCCCGCTCGACCCTCTCCTTAAGCGCCCCGACCGGCGCTCCCTGCACCCAGAGGCTGTCCACGATCCCGTGGAGGACGCTGTATCCCATCTCCTCCGCGATCTCCTTTGTGCGGACCAGGATCTCCCGCGCCGCGGCAGTAATTGCCTCATGCACCTCAATCCTCCCGAACTTCGCGTTTCGGTAGCCCGTGTACCCGAAGCAGGTGACAAGCATCCACTTGAGGATCGCATCGGGGCCGGCAAGCCGGGGATCGGTCTTTTTCTGCCGTTTTGTCCGGATGCGCAGGTCGAGCACCGGCCTGAGCACGCCAGGCAAAAATCCCGGGCGGCCGGGATGGCCGAGCGTCTCGGGCGAAAGGTTCTCGTGTGCGATGATCGAGGGGTAGAGAGAGGTAAAATCGATCTCGCCGACATCCTCATACGTCCCCGGGACCGGCTGGAACATCATCCCGCCCCGGTCGGCTGCCTGGAGCGCGGCGAGCGTGCGCAGCTGCTCGGGTTCGCTCTTGCGGAACGGCACCGCGATCCCCTGCCGCACGGCCTCGCGGATCTCGTAGCTGCTGATCAGCGTGCCGGGCGTGAACCGGGCCGCGAGGTTGGGGGAGAGCCCGGAGAGCCGGGCTGCCATGAGCACCCCGGAGAGCCCACCTTCCTGGTACACAAACGACTGTTCCGTATCGATCAGGATGCGCCCGTCGGGAATGAGCGCCGAACCCTTGTGCTCCATCTTCCCGTAGCTCCAGTACGAGCGGGAGGACTGCCCGCGGTAGTTCCCGTTCCGGGAAAAGGGCAGCGTAATCCCATGCTGCTCTGCCCGTGAAAGGAGCCGCGGCACCAGCGTGTCACCGTCAGGCATGAGGATCGTATCCGGGTCGCACGCGGCAAGATACCCGGAGAAGTCGTCCAGCACGTCATGGATCGTTCCTGCGAACCGGCAGGATTCGCCGGCATATTCCGCAGCGATCTCAAAACCCTGCGCAGACTGCCCCAAGTCACCCTGTACGCGTATCTCCATAAGGGAAAAGCCGTGATCTGCCAGCGGCGAAAACCGGTCCTCCCCGTCAGCAGTGCACGGGACGATGCCTTGTTCGGCCATGAACCGCTGGTCCTTCCGTACGTCTACGTTGTAGAGATCGACACCGTACTGGGCCTGCCGTTCGATCGCTTCCGCCACGGCCCGGCCGGCATACACGGCGTAGCCGGGGCCCTCCCTGAAAACCGTGCGGATGGTGCACTCCTCTGCCCCGTACTGTTCCCCAAGGGCTTCGATCATTTCGTGGCAGGCAGCCGGGTCGTGAAACCGGGCAAAAAACGGGGGGTCGTACGAGGTGCGGACCCTTTGTACCGTCCCGCCATTCTTTACCCAGAGATCGACACCTCCGTCACGGTATGTGGAGTCAAGGATCCACACGGAGGTCTCCCTGCCCTTCGGACGGGTCCTGGTGCTTTAAAATCTCGACAAGCACCGAGAAGACCACCCCTTCAAGAGCATCGTCGCAGCCGGCAAATGCTTCGCTGGAGTGCATCTTTGCCAGTTCGGCAAGCCGTTCGCCGTACCGGCGATCCTCTTTTTTGAGCGCCCGGGCTGACCGGGCCCACCGCTCCGCGATGGTGTTTGCCCCCTGCCGTATGCTCACCACGCTCCTGCCCGTTTACGACACCTCCAGCGTCCGCTGCCCGGCCGGCCGCATGCCGGACTCCCGGGCGCTGCGGGGGATGTGGTATGGCGGGTGCAATTCTTCTTCGGTACAGATCTCGACGAACCGTCCGGCCCGCCGGGCGAGCGCAAAGAAGGTGCGGTCGGGAACCGGTGAGTAGAGGATCACGAGCGATTCGCGGCCGGCATCGGCAAGCGCCCCTGCCACCGGTTCGACCATCGCTGCCGCCCCATCGAAGAGTTCAGGGTCGTGTTCGACAAAGATCACCGTGTGGCCGGTCTCCCGCAGGATAGTGAAGAGCTGGTGGGCGGTGAAAGCCCTGCGGACCTCAAGATTTTTCGAGGTCCGGTCCAGGCAGGACAGGATCCGGGAATAGTTCCCGCCGACATAGAGGAAGAGGAACCGTTTGAGATCCGTGGTGCTGTTGAGTGCGGCAGCCATCGCCTTCTCCGGTACGACTACGGCGGCAAATGTTCCCGGCTGGAGAGCCAGCCCTTTCCGGATCTCGATCTGCATGGCACCGGATCACTGCTGCTGAGTGGGGGATAAAGGGCCGGCCGCGTGGAGGGTGAAAGTAAAACCAGGGGATGACCGGAAAAGACGGGCATCGACAGTATGTGCCAAAAAAGAAAAGAAAAAAACGGGAGGCCCATCCCTTTTTCAGAAAGCCAAAAAGTATGAGTTGAATCCTAGCAGACCCGGGGCACCGGGTCGCCCATGGGCGTCTCGATAAACCGCTCGCCACCAATAGCGGTCTCCATGATTACGCTCGAACCGCTCACGACCTTCCCGATGACCTTGGCATCCTTCCCGTACTTGTGTGCATGCAGGGCCGCAAGGATCGCATCTGCATCTTCTTTCGGGACACCCATCACAACCTTCCCTTCGTTTGCCACTTCGAGCGGGTCGATGCCGAGCATCCCTGCCGCACTTCTCACGCTCTTTCGAATGGGGATAAGCTCCTCGCTGATCCTGACCTGCACGCCGCTCTTCTTGGCCATCTCGTTGATGGCGCTCGCGAAGCCTCCCCGGGTCGGGTCCTTCATCGCATGGATGGTCCCGGCATCGAGCACCTTCTCCATCATGCCCCAGAGCGGCGCCACATCCGAGTGGATCTGCTCCCCGAGATCGAATCCCTCGCGGTGGGCCATGATTGCGATCCCGTGGTCGCCGAGCGTTCCCGAGACGATGATCACGTCGCCCGGTTTGAGACCGTTGTCCCGCACGACCTTCTTTGCAACACCGATCCCTGCGGTATTGATCGCTATCCCGTCAAGGGATCCCTTCTCGACAACTTTGGTGTCCCCCGTGACCATGCAGGCCCCGGCTTCGCCAAGGGCCTCATCCATCGAGCGGACAATCTTTTCGAGGTTGGCCACATCGAACCCCTCTTCGATGATCATGCCGCAGGAAAGCGCGATCGGTTTTCCGCCCATCATGGTCAGATCGTTCACCGTTCCGCTCACCGCAATCCTCCCAATGTCCCCGCCGGGGAAGAAGATCGGGCGGACCACGTGGGAGTCTGTGGTAAAGACGATATTTGTCCCGTTGATCGGGATCACGGCACCGTCGTCGAGGGATTCAAGGCCGATACCTCCGGCATTATTATGGGTAAACTTCGTGAGCGTCTGTAAAAGTTCGCCCATCACTTCCCCGCCGGCACCATGCATCATGTTGACTTTCATGTTAATCTGCAACCTCGATCTCCACGTTGGTAACTACGATCTCCCGTCCCCGGACAACCTCGGGGAGTGCCCCGCATTTCGGACAGACATAGATCTCGCTGCCGGCGTACCCGCACGGGCACCGGGTCTCGGGATCGACCTCGGTGCAGACCAGCTCTGCCGCGGCAAACAGCGGGTCGTCTTCCTTTATCGTATCGAACAAAAAGATCACCTGATCGGGATTGACCATCGCCATCTTCCCGATATCAACGTGGATTTTTTTTACCTTTGTCGCCTGATTGTCAAGTGCAGCTTTTCTGGCCGTCGCATACAGGTCGTACGCGATGCTGTATTCGTGCATCACTCCTCCAGTGCGGCATAGACCTGCCTGAACACCTCGCGGGTCTCAAGCCCTTCTTCGCGGGAGAGGCGCTGGATGGCAAAACCCACGTGCACGAGGACGAACTCCCCGACCTTGACATCAACGAGATCGAGCCGGACCTCCTGTTTGAGGTCGCCATAGTCCACAACGCCGATATTTCCCTCTTTGATCTCAAGAACTTCTGCCGGAACTGCAACGCACATCGGTGATTCACGCTCGTATCAGGTAACAGAGATTTAGGCGTTCCATCCACTTAAAAACAATGATATCGCATGCAACCGGCACTGCCGGATCATCTGTGCATGTACTCCCGTCACCGGATACAAAAATAAAGTTCCTCTGCCCTCCCCAACAAGAAACGGCAACCTATATGGCTGTCGGAAATGATTCATGGCTATGCGGCTGAAAAATATCCTTGTCGGGGGAATCGCAGGGGGTTTTGTCCTGCTCGTTCTCGTAACGATCTTTTCGGAACTTTCGGTCCTTGTTGCCCCGTATAATATCGCAACGCTGGGCGGGATGCGTGCGATGGACGATCCGGTTATGATGTTGTATTTCCTGTACCCGTTTGTCTTTGCCTTTGCTGCGGCATTTGTTTTCGATATAGTACAGGGCTCTCTTACGGGAAAGAACCGGACACAAAAGGGGTTTTTCTATGGTGGCCTGCTCTTTATGGTGGTAACGATACCCTCGGTCTTTGTGATGGCAAGCTCGATGACCTACCCGATCGGGTTTTACGTGGCACAGGTACTCGAAGGGATCATCGGGTATCCGGTTCTGGGAGCGATCTTTGCGTGGCTCTGGAAACTCTAAAACCAAGTTCAACAGCCAACAGGAAGGAGGGGTAGCTGAAGATCCCGCTCTGTAACCAGATGCGGAAGGCGCTGCTGAAAAACAAAAAACGTAGAACGCCGGGGAAGAGATTTGAACTCTTGAGGTGCAGGGCACCAGTGGCTTTCAAGGCCACCGCCTTACCGGACTAGACTACCCCGGCCCTATGTGTTTTTACTCTTTTGGCAGCAAAGCATAAAAAAACCTACTGTACGGTGCGGCAGCCCGTCGGTTTTTAAAAAAAAATGGGTCCTGCCCCGCGTCCCTCATGAGCGGCGCCGGCAGAATACAACAAGGGCAATCCCTGCAGCACAGATGACAGACAGAGTTCCGGTTGGCGATTTTTGGGAGGTCGTCTCTTCATCATGAGGCGCTGCCGGCTCGGTACCTGCCACAGATTCTTCTGGCACCAGCTGGAATGCTTCCGGCAGAGTTGGACTGACCGCCACGGACTGCGCATTGGCAGCATTAAGGGAAACCATCGCGCTCACCGAATATTTATAGGGATAGACTTTGAAGTAGAGAGGTCCTTCCGCACCCGCAATCTCGATCTCTTCGGCACTGACATCCCCCTGATCGTTGACCGTGTGGAGATCTCCTTTTGCATCCATATACTCGACAACCCAGTCTACCGAAGAGGAGGTAGTCACCGTTACCGTACCGTTGTTCAGCGGTGTGACTATGAAATATGCAGGGTTCTCCCGGGAAGCTTTTGTCCGGGCTGACATGATCGCAGTCCCCGTTACGGAGGTTACCGGGATGATCGTCTCCTTCCCGCTGACGAGTGTGATAATCCTCGAACCGATATACCCGTGAGAGTCGGTAAATGTCACGTCGTAATCACCGGTCTGGCTGACCGGAACCTCGATCGAGAACCCACCGAGATTATCCGTATTGACATACGAAGGACCGAAGAGAACACCATTATCCGGGCCAATAACCACAACCTGGATGCCGCTGCCGGCATCGCCGGCAATCTTCCCGGTGACAACCATTTTACGGGACAGTACCTGGGTTGTCTGGGAGGTCAGGACGATCTCGTCGGACCTGTCGATGAGCTGCACCTGCCGCATATTGACCGAGTCGCCGGTTCCGATACTAGGGACCTCTACCTTGTAGGTTCCCTTGGGCAGATAGGTCGTATCGAAGATCACCCGAAACGTATTGTCTGCCTGGACATAGGCAATCTTACGTTTGACTTCGGTACTGGTCGTCACCTGCTGGTAGAGCACCACATCGATGGGCGTGCCGATCCCAAACGTGGTCGTGCCATTGACCACAAGAGGCATTCCGATTGTCAGGGTCTCGGGCGCGGAGATAAAGACCTGGTACGCCGGGACTCCGGAGACAATAAGACAGAGCCCCAGGGCCAGCAGGACGATCTTCTTCATCTATGTACAAGATCAACTATGAGGCTGTTAATGATTTCTGAAACGATCAGAAAACCGCTTGCCTGCTGGGGTGGAAAAGAGCGGTACGCGGGAAACCCTGTCGAATGCCTCACGATCATTCTTGAATCCGGGGGGTGTTCGTGGGCGCGCTGCCGCATGTGCAGTTACCGTCACGAGCGGTACAAAACTGCGTCCTGCGACGAACTTGCCGCCCACCTCCGCGCCCAGCTGGCATGGGTGAAAAACGAATACGATCTCACAAAATACGCGATGGTAAAACTGTTCACCTCGGGCAGTTTCTTTGATCCTGTTGAGGTTCCCCCTGTATTTCGGGACGAGGTTGCGCGGACATTCCGAGGAAAGATCGTTATCGCGGAGAGCCGACCGGAATATATCACCGCTGAGAACCTGGAGGGGTTTGTCGCTGCCCTCGATGACGGGACGCATAAGACTCCTCTCTACTGTGCGGCAGGTCTCGAAACAACGAGCGACACGATCCGTGAGAAATGTATCAACAAGGGTTTCTCGTTTGCGGATTTCAGGGATGCCGCTGCCCGCGCCCGACAGGCAGGTGCAGGAATGAAGGCATATCTCCTCTTTAAGCCGCTTTTCCTGACCGAAGCAGAAGCAATCGCGGATATGAAATCCTCGTTTGTCGGGATATCCGGACTTGCGGACATGGTCTCGATGAATCCCTGTACCGTCCAGAGGCGGACCGAGCTCGAACTCTACTGGAAGCAGGGAGCATACCGGCCTCCGTACCTCTGGAGCGTGCTCACGCTCTTAAAAGACGCCCCGTTCCACATGACCTGCGATCCCCTGGGCGGCGGCCAGAAGCGTGGGCCGCACAACTGCGGCGCCTGCGATTACGAGATCACAAAAGGCATTCGGGACTACTCGCTTTCCGCCGACCGGGATCTCATCGGGGCGCTTCTCGATATGGACTGCCCCTGTAAAAACGAATGGGAGTACGTGCTCGAAAACGAGCGGCCGTACTGCATGCCGCTCACCCGGTAAGACTTCAAAAAAGAGGTCCTGACGGATCCAAACGATCTTATTTTTTCCCGGCGCTCTGCTTTTCGATCTGCTCGGCAAGGAGCGGGAAGAACGTGCCGGCATCGGAAACAATCCCGATTGCCTGGGTTGTGCCCCGGTCCATGAGTTTGGTCACCGAGGCCGGGTTGATATCGACACAGACGGTCTTTACGCTCGAAGGCAGGCAGTTGCCGACCGCGATGGAATGCAGGAGGGTTGCTACCATCAGCACCATTTTGCAGCCGGGGATATGCCGGCGCATTGCATCCTGCGCCTCCATCGTGTCCTGGATCACATCGGGCAGGGGGCCGTCGTCACGGATCGAACCGGCAAGGACAAAGGGGACATTGTTCTTTATACACTCGTACATGATGCCCCCTTTAAGGACGCCCTGATCCACGGCATTCTTTAACGAGCCTGCCCGCATGATCTCGCTGATGGCGTAGAGGTGGTGGCGGTGGCCGCCCATAACGGGTTTGCCGGTCTTTATGTCCATGCCGAGCGATGTCCCGTAAAGGTTGCACTCGACATCATGGGTGGCAAGGGCGTTCCCGGCAAACAGGACATTGATGTATCCTTTTTTGATGAGACCGGCAACGGCCTTGTCTGCCCCGGTATGGATGATCGCAGGACCGCCAACAAGGATGATCTTACCCCCGACTTTATGGACCTCGAGGATCTCCTTTGCGATCTGGGCAATCAGGGTCTCGCTGGGGCGTTCCGAAGAGACTGTCCCGTGCATGAACTCAAACGTGCTGCTCGTACGGGGCCGGGCCGGGTAGTTTACCATGACTCCTTCCTCGCCGACCACCACAAGGTCGCCCTTTTTGATCTTCCCCAGAGGCATACATCGGGCATTCTTCTTTTTGGGGTCGACAACGATCAAAAAGTCCATCTCGATCCCGGCTACCGGTACCCACTCATCCTCCAGCCTGACCTGTGTGGGGTGATTGGTGGTAGTGTAGAAGTCCTTCGGGGCGTTCTTGTCCCCTGCCGCAGGCTCGTAATGGACCGATTTTACCGGGGGAAGCCGGGCACCGAGGCGGTGGAGTTCAGAGAGGATCGAGCGCAGTTTCTCCTTGTCCTGAGCTACGATCTTCAGGCGGGCGTAACTCGTATCGGTCTTCTTCTTGCCTACATCGAAGACAAGGATCTCGAAATTCCCGCCCATATCCATGACCCGGTCCATAAGCTGCATCATGATACCGGAATCGATGATGTGACCTCTCAGCTCGATCTCCTGCGACTCCACCATAATATATTCTTATTAGTCTTGGAACCTTAATATGCGTTCTTGTTAAATTCGAAAGCAGCAGCCGTCATTTTGGCAGAAAAGCATGATTTGAGCCCAGTTGCCCATGAAAAAATCTGCAGGATCCTGCAAAAACTGAGCATTTGCGGCTTTTATGGTGAGATCCAGGCCCGGGACTCCAGAAAGTGCTCCGCGGCACGAAGGTCCGCTTCCGTATTGACGTTTATGCCAAGCCTTGGATCAGCAAGTACGAGCCGAAACTCGTCCTGGGATTCTGCTATGCGGCTCCCGAGAAGGATGTTGAGACCGGTCGGGCAGGCTTCCACAGCGTCAATTGTCTCCCGGTAGTTCAGGCTGCCGCGGCAGGACCGGACGATCTCTGACGGGATCCAGACCGAGCATGCCTCGCGGCCGGATGCAGCGTGGGCCGCTCTGACAGTTGCGATGACCTCCGGATCAATGCAGGGGATATCGGAAACGCATACAAACAGAGATCTTTCCTCCCCAAGTGCTTCCACGGTTTCCACCATGTCCTGAATATAATCGATCCCGCCGGCCATGTACGATTCGATACCCTGTGCCCTGCACCAGTTCCGGGTCATGGGGGTTTTTTGTGAGGTTGCGACAAGGACATGGCAGCCGGCAGCGGAAAATGCATCCGTAATATAGGAGAGCATGGGCCGGTTGTTGATGAGGACAAGCGGTTTTTCCCCCCGGTTAAGACGGCTGCCTGCACCCCCGGCCATGATCAGGGCATACATGCAGAAAGGGCCTCCACGAGCTGTTCGTTCTCGGCATGTGTCCGTACGGCCACCCGGATGCTCGTGGGGAGGCCAAACGAGGTGCAGTCCCGGACAAGGATCCCGTACCGTTCCTCCAGAAGTCCGGCAAGTTCCCCGGCCGGGCGGGCGCAGTCGGCAAGGAGATAGTTTGCGGCTGACGGGTGGTACCACAGGCCGATCTCCTTGAACTCCATCTCCAGGTAGTCCCGCTCCTTTTGGATATATGCACGAGAGGCTGCCAGTTCATCGAGATGAGGAAACGCGGCAAGGGCAAAGGCCTCGGCATAAGCGTTCACGCTCCAGGGGGGACGGGCGGTCTCGATCCGGGCAATGAGATCCGGCTCCCCGAAACCGTATCCAAACCGGAGACCGGGCACGGCAAAACTTTTCGTGAGAGACCCAAGGACAAAGAGGGAGGGATCACGATCCGCAGAAAGGCTCGCAGCCGGATTGGCCAGATCGATAAATGCCTCATCTACAAAGAGGAGATTTCCCGATGCGGAGACCTCTTCGAGGCAGGCAATCATATCAGCACGGGTGCGAATGGTGCCTGTCGGGTTGTTGGGGTTGCAGACAAACGAGACTGCGGCACCGGATACAGAAGGTGTGGCTGTTGAACCGGCAAGTCGGGCAGAGAGCGAGTATTCACCGAAAGTCGGGTTCTCAATATGGTATTTCGATCCTTTGGAGAGCGCGACGGAACAAAAGAGGCGGATTATTTCGATGGATCCGTTCCCTACGCAGATCTCATCGGTGTCCCGGTGAAACGCCCTGGCAATACACTCCTTGAGCAGGGCATATTCGTTATCCGGATAGAAGGCAAGATTCTCTTCAGGGCATGCCCATTCAACCCGGGGCGGGAGGGGATTAAGGCTCGCGCTGAAATCCAGCAGGTTTTTTCCCGTTTTTTCCCGTTTTTTCTTGCCGGTCCCGCCATGCACAACGGGCCGTGGCTCATCAACGACCATCGAAACGTCCGTATTTTTTCAAAATACTTGGCCGGGCAGTGTTAAATGCGTTTGGAGAGGGGGCCGAGAATCAAATCAGAAAATTTATATAGGATTGTGATTCATTTTGGTTTATCTGGTTAAGTCAGACACAAGAGTTCCCCTTGTCTGACATATGTATGACAAAAAGCAGACATATGTCAGAAATGGAGATACAATGATGCAACGAATCACGCTCCGGCTCCCCGAACAGCAGATCAGCCTCCTCCAGCAGATGGTGGACGCAGGTGAGTATCCCAACGTTTCCGAAGCTGTCCGGGCAGCGGTCCGTGACCTTGTTGAAAAACGAGCGGGCCGTGTCTTAAAAGAAAATGACCAGGTTTCATTCAAGGTATGAGAGGGTAGAAATGCAGAGCATTATCAACGATGCACTAAAAAATTCCGAACTTGAAATGGAAGTGAAAAAGTCCGGATCCGATGCACCGGAAGACGATTTTCTGGGGAACCCCCGGATTGTGATCATCGGCTGCGGTGGCGGCGGTAACAACACGGTAAACCGTATCCACCACATGGGTGTATCTGGCGCAGAGACCATTGCGATCAACACGGACAAGCAGCACCTGGACATGATCCAGGCCGACAAGCGTGTCCTCATCGGGAAATCCTTAACCCGCGGCCTTGGTGCCGGCGGTTACCCCGATGTAGGTAAGCGCGCTGCCGAGATGGCACGCCCGACGCTCGAGGCACTGCTCGAATCCGCCGACCTTGTCTTCATCACGGCAGGTATGGGTGGAGGTACCGGTACCGGTTCCGCACCGGTCGTTGCCCAGGTTGCAAAGGAACAGGGAGCTATTGTCGTCGGGATGGTCAGTTATCCGTTCCAGGTCGAAAAAGCCCGCCTGATCCGCGCAGAAGAGGGTCTTGAGGCGCTTGCCTCTGCCGCGGATTCCGTTATCGTTCTCGATAACAACCGGCTCAAGAACTTCGTCCCGAACCTCCCGCTTGGCCAGGCATTCTCTGTCATGGACCAGCTCATCGGGGAAACGGTCAAGGGCATCTCCGAGACCATCACCGAACCGTCGCTCATCAACATCGACTATGCCGATGTCCGGGCCATCATGTCCAAGGGCGGTGTCGCTTCGATGCTTGTCGGGGAAAGCAAACAGCAGAACAAGGCGGAGAGCGTTGTCCGCGAATGCCTGAGCAACCCGATGCTCGATATCGACTACCGCGGCGCGACCGGCTCCTTAATCCACATCACCGGTGGTACCGACCTGACTCTGCAGGATGCAGAAGAGGTCGCAACCTCGCTCACCTATGAGCTCGACCCCCACGCAGATGTCATCTGGGGCGCCCGCGTCCGGCCCGACATGGAAGGCAAGATCCGTGTCCTCGCAATCATGACCGGTGTCAAGAGCGCGCAGATCCTCGGGACCCGCCAGTCCTACAAGACCATGGTCCAGGAGATCGACGCCAAGAGAGCCAGCCCCAAGCAGGTCGAGATGCCCGTGGCACGCAAGGTTGCTCCCCGGGACCAGACCAGCGGCGGCGGCGTCCTTGAATGGGTCGGTTAAACACTAAATAAAGATCCAGTCCATACCATTTCCGGAAAAAAAGCCGGCAGTATCCTGCCGGACCCCGGAAACATTTTTTCCATTCTGTTATTCCATTCCGGCCCTTTTGTGAATTTATTGCCAAATTACCGGCGAAATGCTTAATAGTACTCCCCTCCTTTAACATATAGTACATTCGACCGATCGCCTGAAGGGAGAATGGGGAACGATGCCAGGCGCGATGGCGGAGTTCTGGTATAGGGAGTTGAACATCATGAACCGTGTGTCGAACAAGGACTTCGATGCGAAGTCTTGCAATCTTTCCACGCAACGATCCTTTTCTGATGTTTTTCATCCTGCATCCTGCATGCAGAGCCTGGATATGCCCGTAGTGCATCTCACCGTGCATACGTACTTATCCGCGACTGCTTCTGGCACAAGCGGCACATGCAGATCCCTTACAGGAAATACGATGGAGGAGTGGTAACGCATGTTGAATGACCTCATGGAAAAGAGAAAGAAAGTTCTCACCGAGTCTGAACAGCACAAGAATAAGAGAAACGAGCTCAACGCAACGGCCAGCAAGTCCGCGCGGGAGCGTAACTCACTCAACAACCAGACCCGGGAATTCGTGGAAGAAGCACAGAAAAACAAGGATCTGCGGGATAAATACAACCAGGAAGTCATCGCTCTCAAGGCGGAGCGCAACGATTTCAACAACAAGGCAAACGTCCTGTTTGAAGACATCGAGGCCTTTAAAAAAGAGCACGGCAACCTCAAAAACCGCGGGATCAAGGAACTCCAGAAACAGATCGAGTACATGGAGTACCGCCAGCAGACCGAGGTCTTTACTACAGATAAAGAACGCGAGCTGATCGAAAAGATCAAGCAGATGAAGGGCCAGGTCAAGGAACAGGAGGCAGAACTCGAACAGAACAAGGAGATGCGCACTAAGATCACCTCCGCCCGGGATTTCCGCAAACAGGCCTCCGATCTCCATGCAAAAGTGACCGAGCTTGCCGAACTCGCCCAGAAGCACCACGACCTGATGGTTGAGTCCTACCGCAAGGCCGACAAGTCGCGCGAAGCAGCAGATGCAGCTCACAAGAGCTTTGTCGAGGCACAGGAATCTGCCGACGCCGAGCACAAGTCATTCATTGCCTGTCAGAAAGAACTGCGCGATTACGACAAGGTCATCTCCGGCCTGCGCAAGAAGACCAAGAAAGTCAAGGTCACAAAAGAGCAGAAGGCAGTCCGGCAGGAAGCCGAACACCTCTTCAAGAATTTCCGCGCCGGCGAGAAACTTACCACCGACGATATCCTGCTGCTCCAGCGTTCAAAACTCATCTGATTTTTTTTTACAACCTTTTTTATCGTCTTGTCCGGACCTGCAGGTATTGTCTGCAAAAACAACCGGATGATTTCTGCACTCCGGGTTATTATTTAATAGATTTACGGCGATTTTATTGTACCAATGACAGAAGGACGGACACTCGTCCTGAGTGTTGACCGGGACGACGACATAGGGTGGAAGGCTAAGATCGAAAGCCCGGTCGTCGGAAGGCAGGCGTGCCTGAAAGCAGCAGATACGTTGGCCCTTGCCGATCCCGAGGATTCCGATGTCAACGCGATCTTTTCCGCGGTAAAAATTTACGACGAGCTTATTGCAAAAGGCGAGGAGGCGGTCGTTGCCGTGATCGCGGGCAACCACCTCCATATGATCGAAGGCGACCGGAAGATCGCAGCAACGCTCGACGATGTCATTAAAGAGACAAAACCTACGAGCTGCATTCTTGTTTCTGACGGGGCAGAAGACGAATACGTAGTCCCGATCATCCAGTCGCGGTTGCCGGTGGCGAGCATCCGGCGCGTGATCGTCAACCAGATGCCAAATCTCGAAGGCACGTATTACATCCTCAAAAAACTCCTTGACGATCCCAAGATCTCACGGGTCGTCTTTGTCCCGCTGGGCCTTGCAATGCTGCTCTATGCAAGCGCATTCATTCTTGGCTATCCAGGGACGGCGACCATCATCGTCATCGGTGTGATCGGGATGTACCTGCTCTATAAAGGGTTCGGGCTGGACGAGTTCATCCACGGCATTGTAAATGCACTCCGCGCATCGATGTCGCGGGGAAAGTTCTCCTTTGTGACCTATTCGACAACGATTGTGCTAGTGGTCATCGGATTTGCCCAGGGGTTCATTACGGTCCTCAGGTATTATTCTTCCGATGATAGCATGGGAATTCTCCTGTACGTGACGAGTTTCCTGTACGGGGCGATTATATGGCTGATCGTTGCCGGTCTCGTAACATCGGTAGGTGTGATCATCGATGTCTACTTCAACGAGCGGGAGAACCTGCCAAAAGTGATCGTCTTCCCGTTCTTTGTGACTGCGATCGGGCTTATCCTGTACGGGGCAAGTGTGTTCATCCTTGCGATGAACGGTGTCCCGGACTTCCCCATCAAACCTGCAGCTGGCGGAGCATATATCATGTATTCGACGCTGGTGGGTCTTGCCTGTGCAATCGTGGGAGTTATCATCCAGTACTTCCTTGTCAAGCAGCAGTCTGCACAGGAAAAAGAAGCCATTATCGAGACGATCTAAAACAGTCTCCCGATAAGGCTGTCTTCTTTTTGCCATGCCGTGGATTCAGGATATGCGGTCAGGACATGATATCTTTCACAGGGATTCGTGCCGGCATATTTTGCCTCAAAAGTCCGGGTTTTTTAAGCGCTATTCCCGGTAAACCAGGGTTTTTTCCGAATACGATGATCTCAGGATATCATCGCAGGCAAACGGATGAAATGCAAACCGTCTCCTGAATTGCCCTGCCCATTACAATCCCTGCTGCAGGGATTGTTTAAAAACGGTTACTAAAAAACAGCATTCCTGTTTTAGGATCCAGCAACTCATGGAGTCACAGCCGGAGCAGTATGATCCCCGGTTGCGGGCTGGTTCTCGAAATATCCCACACCCTCCGGGAAAACATTGGTATTAGTATAGGTTCTCTCGACCTGGGGGGAGATGACCGTAAGCTTCGGGATGACCACATTGAACTGGTGGGAAGGATACCAGTAAATCCCGCTCCCATAGGAATACGAAGCTTCCTGTACTATCATCTCCGCGCTGGAGAGATCAAGGTGCTGGACCTGTGCATCGTCATAATTGAGGATCTTGAGCAGCTTGTTCTTCAGGTCCTGCTTTCCCATTAAAAAGAAGATAATCCGCGTGCCTTCGTCCACGGAATAGTGCACATCAACCAGTGCCGTATCGTTCTGGAGCTGCACCTGGACGGATTCTACGGTAATGTACCCGTACCGCTCATCGTTTGCTGCACTCACAGGTACCATAAAGAGTCCTGCAAGAACCAGACTGAGCAGTGCGACAGCACATCGTCTCATGGCATTATAAGTTCGAAGGAACCAGTTAAATGGTTTACGGTTTTGGGAGTGGAAAAACACACACCTTGTCGGCAGGTTAAAAATTATTTGTGGGAGATCAGGGTGATCTCGATACTCGACACATTGGTCTTGCCAGTATCCGTGTCGATAATCTCGGTAGAGGTAACGATATCCTTCTTTGTGACCCCTTCAAGGAACCGGTTCAGGGCAATCTCTGCCGTATCCACAGCCCGGGAGATTGCTTTTCCCCGTGCCTTGATTGCAACTTCGCTTGCCCCGTTGTTGAACTGCGTGACAACTGCAAGCACGTAGTTCATCACCGGCTTGTTCCCTACAAACACGGTGTTTTCTTTCATCGTCTGTACGGTGGGTTCCATAAACGATCACAGGTATTTCTTCTTTACGATGAGTTCTGCATTCAGTACACTTGCTCCCGCTGCACCGCGGATGGTGTTGTGGCCCATTGCAATGAACCGGAGGCCGGGCCGTATGCGCCCGACCGAGACCGTCATGCCGCGGCCCCGCATCCGGTCGAGCCGGGGCTGGGGGCGGTCCGGTTCGTCCGTGAAGAGGTGGACAGACTCCCTGGGCTGGGTCGGGAGACCCTTGATGGGCGGTTTGTAATCGAGGTATGCCTTTTCGACCTTCTCGACTGATTCTTTTATATCCACCCAGACCGCCATCGTGTGTCCGTCAATGACCGGAACCCTGTGGCAGCTCGCGCTCACCTTGAAAGGAGCGTTAGCGATCTTTTTGCCTTTTAAGGTGCCCATGATCTTGAGGGTTTCGGACTCCATCTTCTCTTCTTCTTTCCCGATATACGGGATGACATTATCATAGATTGCCATCGCGGCGACGCCGGCAAACCCGGCGCCCGAAATTGCCTGCATGGTGGCGACCCGGATATCGGTGAATTTGAACTTCCGCAGCGGTGCAAGCGCTGTCACCATCATGATCGTGGAACAGTTCGGGTTGGTCACGATAAACCCGTCCCTGCCGGCATCCCGCTGGACATCGATCAGGCCCAGGTGCTCCGGGTTGACCTCGGGCACCACGAGCGGGACGGTCGGTTCCATACGGTGGGAACTGGCATTGCTGCAGACCGCGATCCCCGCATCGGCAAACTTGTTCTCCACGTCCAGCGCGATTTCCGCAGGGAGGGCCGAGAAGACAAGGTCCACATCTTTCATCGCGGACGGTGTGATATTTTTGACCTTGACTTTAGCGATTTTTTCCGGGAACGGCGTTTCAAGGCGCCAGTTTACCACGTCCCCATACGGTTTTCCCGCACTGCGTTCCGAGGCCGCGAGTGTTGTCAGGTTGAACCATGGGTGATCCGCCAGAAGTTCGACAAATCGCTGACCAACCGCGCCCGTAGCTCCGAGCACTCCTACATTTATCATAAGTGACAGGTCCTGTGTGTGTGTTTTGTCTTTCCCGTTTTTTTAATGATGGCGGGTTGTAAAATCCCATTTCATCTGTGATGATAAAAACATTGTTTTCCGATGCGTACCGTAAATTAAAATCTTTTTGAATAAATCACAATTAATTAAAACAACCAAGAAACGGAGTTACTTTGCGAAATACCTGCAATATGGAGGTTAATTCATGGTGCCCGTGAAGTACGGGCAGGCACTTGTTCTAAAAAAAACACAGACTCGAAGCAGATTTTAGGAATTCCGGAAAAACGGATAGGAAAATTGACCGGGATTTGAGAGATTATTCCATGTGGATTGCTTCTGACGGGCAGACATCCACGCAGGTCTCGCAGTCCACGCACATGTCCTTGTCGACCTTGGCTTTTTCGTTATCCATGGATATTGCGGATGCCGGGCATTCGCTCACACAGGTTTCGCAACCGGTACATTTTGTCGTATCGACAACTGCTACCAAAACAATTCACTCCATCGTTATTATGCAGCCAAAGACAAAAAATAGGTTTCGATTTGGATAACGGTATCAGGCTTTGGGATTTTTCGGGACAAGGCCCAGGACATCGTTCATGCCGTAGATACCCGGTTCTTTTCCCGCAACCCAGCGTGCCGCCCGCAGCGCCCCGCTTGCAAAGACCGAGCGGTCATAGGCCCGGTGGGAGAGTTCGATAGTCTCGAAATTTTTCGAGAACATGACCGAATGGTCGCCCACGATATCCCCGCCCCGGATCACGTGGACGCCGATCTCGTTGCCCCGCTCCATCATGCCTTCCCGGCCATAGAGTTTTTTGCGGGCCCCGACTTCCTCGTCAAGGATCTGGAGGATGGTTTTTGCCGTGCCGCTCGGGGCGTCCTTCTTGTTCCGGTGGTGCGCCTCGATCACTTCGATATCGTAATCAGAGAGCAGTTTTCCCGCTTCGCGCACGAGCTGCCAGAATATATTAACACCGACCGAGAAGTTGCTGGAAATTACTGCGGGCACGTGGCCTTCGATCGCAGCAGCCATCTCCCTGCGCTGTTCCGGGGTAAAGCCGGTGGTCCCGATAATAAGCGCGACATTATTCTTTGCTGCGGCCTTCGCATTCCCGACCGCTGCCTGTGCAACAGTAAAATCGATCAGCACATCGGGTTTTTTGCTCTTCAAGAGGGACTCGATGTCCTGTGATGCAACGATATCGGCCCCGAAAAATGTCCCGGGTCGGAGATCGATCCCGCCGACAAGTTCGAGATCCCCGGATTCTTTGACCATTCTTCCGATGGTCTGGCCCATGCGGCCGGAGGCGCCGCAGACAACAACCTTTACCATGACCGTCTCACCGCCGGCTCTTCTTTACCGGGGCCTTTTTCTTTGCTCCCGCTGATTTTGCTGCCGCGGATTTCTTTGCGGCCGGGATGGTTGCAAGGACTTTTTTGAGTTCGGCGGTCTTTTTCTCATCGAGATCTGCGAGAGGCAGGCGGAGCGGGCCGCCGGCCATGCCAACCAGTTCTACGGCTTTTTTTACCGGGATCGGATTGGTGTCGATGAACATCGAACGGAAGAGCGGGGCAAGGGCATAGTGGAGGGACAGCGCTTTTTTCCAGTCGCCCTTCTCTGCTGCCTCGCACATGGCGACCATGCGCCGGGGATCGACGTTTGCCGCTACCGAGATCACGCCCGTGCCGCCGAGCGCCATGATCGGGAGGGTGAGGTTGTCGTCACCGGAAATTACGGCAAAGTCCTCGTCCTGTGTCATCTCGATGATCCGCGAGACCTGGCCGATGTTGCCGCTCGCTTCCTTGATCCCGACGATGTTGGGGTGTTTCGCAAGCTCGGCGATAAGGTCCGGTTCGAGATTCTGTCCGGTCCGGCCGGGCACGTTGTAGATAATGAGCGGGATATCGAGGTCCGCGAGTTTCGTGTAGTGCTTGATGAGCCCGGCACGGTTGGGCTTGTTGTAATACGGGCTGATGACGAGCACACCATCGGCGCCGGTGTCCTTGGCCGCCTTAGTGAGGATGACTGCTTCCGCCGTATTGTTCGAACCGGTGCCTGCAAGAACGGGTATCTTCCCGTTGACGGTATCAACGGTAGCGCTGACGACTCTCTCGTGTTCGGGGATGGAGAGCGTCGCGGATTCCCCGGTCGAGCCGCAGGGCACGATACCGTGGATACCGCAGGATAGCAGGTAACGGATGTTTCGTTCAAGACCCTGGATGTCAAGGTCCATCGCGGAATTGCGTTTAAAAGGGGTTATGATTGCGGGTAGGACACCTTTGAACATAACCTACGGTTATGCGTGTCTCTTTGTATTAATTTTTCTTGTTATGTATCCGGCGACGCGGTTCCGTACGCGCTTGCTGTCGATCGAGGCCGAGGTTGCAAGCTGCTGCTTGTTTTCATCGAAGTTATTCGAAAAGTTCTCCCTCTGCTTGTTTACAAGGGAGGTACCGATGGTCTTGATATAGGACGGCTTTATTCCCATGGAATATTCCTCTAAAGTTCTATACGTATAATGCGGTTCGACAACATAATAATATTCCCCGCGACATCCCCGGGCCCCTCGCCAAAAAGGTAGATGGCTGCCGTTTCCGGGGAAACCCCCGGATCGACGATCGCTTCCGGTACGCCGTCCTTACAGCAGGATGCAATGCCCCAGTCCATCGTGCTGATCCCGGGGGCCTGACGCTGCCTGTCCACGGTGCAGCATTCGAGGAACATGTCGTCGAGCACTTCCTGGATCCGGGCTGCATACCGGATCGTTGCCGCACAACGCATTGCCGGGTCGAACTTCATGATGGAGAGGACGACCTTTGCCATCTGCGGATCTGCACCAAACCCGCAGGGCCCGGCAGCATGCAGTTTTTTGTCCCGGATGACAAGCCCCCCATCCACTGCAGCGACACCGTTGCTGTCGCGGGAGCCGGTAATGGCATAACCAATGTTTGCCGGGACACCAGCGGCGAGCCGGGAATCCATCGATTCTTCCAGAAGGCTTACTGCCTGCGAGAGCCGGGAGAGCACCTCGTTTCTCTGCTGTTCCGGGCCGATCATAACTGTCAGGTACCTCTGTTGTCGGGAGGGCACTTATGTCCTTTCACGCTAAAAAAAATCAGGAAAGCCCCAGTTCGCCGCGGATCTCCATGAGCCCGCCAATGGCGACGGCATAGAATTCCGGCAGGGGCAGGAGCGGTTCGATCAATGCGATCCGGGATCTATCGCACCCGGCGGCAAACGATTTCTCCTTTGCCTTCTTTGTCACGGTCTTGACCGTCACTTCCGACAGCCTGCCGCCTTTTACGAGCGCACATGCGGTAATAAGACCGGATGCGCTGTCGGCAGCCTGCAGGGCGATATCGACCGGGTCCGTATAGGTCCCGGCAAAGAGGTGGTGGTTGTGCCGTTTTACCACAGCGGCAATCTCCGATCCGATCCCCTCGCCACGGAGGATCTCTTCGCCTTTTATCCCGTGCTGCTCCATGTTGCCCCCGATAAGCTCGAAGTCGATGTCATGGAGGATGCCGATTGTCTCCCATTCTTCCGTATTGCCGCCGAGACGGCCGGCCAGCGCCTTCATGACAGCACCGGTCGCAAGGCAGTGTTTCGTGAGGCCGGGTTCGTGGACGTAACGGGAGAGAAGTGCGATTGCAGCGGAGCGTTCCATAATGGGAGATATGCGGTTTTTCCCTCATCAGCATGACGGTCGCAAAGATATGCATATAACAGAACAGTGCGTATATGGATGGGATGGACGCACGTCTGCTTGATGTCATTATCGGCGTTGCCGGGTTCATTATCATGACCGTCTTACTGGCAGTACTTCCGCTTGCCATGCCGGGCGCGGTCGGGCCGGCATACATTATTGCAATTACCGTCTTTGTCCTGTTCCTGGCCTTTGCAGGATACAAGGTTAACGAGCGGATTACCTGAAAGGCAGGTCCCGTTTTTATTTTTAGTTCTGGTAACGAGCGGATGCTTTTTGCAAAACTCCGGTTTGACCGCACCCTGTCCTCATACAATTAAAAAAAACTGCGGATCCGGGTTGTCACATGTACATGCGATAATCGCATTTTCATGTGATTATCACATGGCTATGTGACAAAAATGTGCCCTCCCACTCCTGACATAGTATGGGCAGGGGGGTGGGGGGACCCCTTTTAAAAAAATGGAGGGGGGCAGGGCCGGGTTTTTTTACCACCCCCCTCCCCCCTAGGGGGGTCATGGGGTTTTGGGATCCGGGGCTTCATTTCCCGGGCCACGTGGTTTTGCCGGCGCGGGCCTGAAGGGACGGGACTTTTTTACTTTATAGTAATTTAACGGGTGGCTGACTTTCTCGCAGAGCGGATCGCGGTGGACGCAGAGCCCGGTAGTCTGCATCGCGGCACAGGCCGGTGTCGTGTATTCGGTCGAGGTACCCCCGCGGCCCGTGATATGCTCGACCTGGTACATCGTCTTTTCCACATCGAAATCGGGTGAACGGGCGTAGAGTGCGGCGATACCGGCAGAATCCATCCCGATATTGTGGAGAAACGCGGTGAGCGAGAACCGGCCGGCATGCGTGAGGTTGACTCCCGCTGCAAGCGCAGCGATGAGCGCTTTCATACACGGGGGAAACGCACCCTCCTCGACCTTCCCGAACTGCCGCAGCATCTGCTCCTGGTACGCGGCCTTGATCTCCGCGGCACACGGGGCGAGCCGTTCGCAGATATCCTTTGGCACCCGGTGGGGAAGGTCCCGGCGCAGCATGACCCGGACCCGCTCCCGCAGAAGTTCGTACCGCTCGTTCTTGTTAATCGCTACAAAACCCTTCTCTACGCGCCGGTTGATGAGCCGGAACCGGTCATCGTGCAGCGGGGCGACGAGCTCCACGTAGTCGGGAACCGGCATCCGGTCCCTTTCTATCCTGATGCCCAGTTCGTCCGCAATAGCCGTCCAGAGCCGGGAATACTCGCCGTCTGCCTGCATGTACCCGCTGTTCCATTCCTCTTCGCTCACGAGGAAATAGTACGCCCGTTCGGACTCGTACCGGGTGAGCCGGTCGATGAGCTGCCGGTCGTTGACGCAGGAAGCAACGATCCGTGCGAGGGCATAGGCTGCTATCTCGTCTTCGGGGCTGTCGCTCACGGTCGGAACGTGGTTTTTTCGCGGGGCTGATGCCTCCTTTATCCGGGTAACTGCCTTATCGACAAGGGCCTGCCCCTTTGGTGTCGAGAGCAGGGTACCAAGCGATGCGAAACGTGCCCGGATGGGATCCTGGGCTTTTTTTAAAAAAGGAAAATGGGAGAGTTCCTTGCCTGAGGGCACAAAGTCCATTCAGTCAGCCTCAATGCGGGGAGCGAGCAGGTACTCGACGTGCCCGTTGCCGCCCGCGATATCAAAGGAGAACCGGACCGGGTGGTCGACGCCCAGGCAGACCTCGACCTCGGCAGCCTTTGCCATAACTTTTCCCATGTCCCGGAGGTAGTCGAGGGAGAAGAGCGACCGCACGTCGGCGGGAACGAGCGACTTGAGCTCGTCTTTCCCGAACTCACGCTGGATGTGATCGGTATCTCCTTCTGCGACCATGAAAAAGGTCTGGTCCTTGGTATTGATCCCCATCGCGATCTTGTCGGAGATAACAGCCGCAGCCTTGATCGCGTTGTTGAGGTCTTCTCCCGAGATAACGACCTTGCCGGGCAGGTTGATGGTCGGGGAGTTGGGGTCTTTTCTTATGGTATTTGTATCGAGCAGGGTGATGGAATAGTGATAGCCGTGGACGCTGACCGCCATCTTCTGGGCGTTGTCTGCAAGTTCGAGGCTGATGAGGTCGCCTTTCCCACCCATGTTGAAAATATTCTTCATCTTTGAGATGTCGACCCCCAGTTCGCTCGCTGTCGCCTTGAACGTATCGAAGGCCTCTTTCTTGAGCGTGAGGGCGATCATCGCGACATTGGCGGTATCTACTGCCCGGGTGGAGATGCTGTCCTCTGCGGTATGCAGCCGGCACTCGGGAACGAGTGCCGAGATCGCTTCAATGGCCTCCCGGAATATGTCTGCGTCAATGGTTGCTTTTAACATCGCGTTCCCCTTAACAACTGTCTTATACAGTATATCGTCATACTTTAATTATAGCGTTTTGGGTTCGTTTCAGGGATTTTTTCATCAAGAGGAGCATTCATGGGGTCGCAATGGTCGCAGGACAAGGTCTATCTTAAGGCAAAACACGAGGGCTTCCGGTCCCGTGCATCCTACAAATTAATCGAGATCCAGAAAAAATTCGAGATCATCCGGAAAGACGATAATATTATCGACCTCGGGGCGGCACCGGGAAGCTGGCTCCAGGTTCTGCGGACCCTCACGGACGGAAGGGTGCTCGGGATCGATTTAAACCCGATAGCAGCCCTCGAGGGAGTCGAAACGATCGAGGGGGATCTCACCGATCCCGAGATACAGCGCCAGGCACGGGAGATGCTCGGTACGGTCAGCATCGTTGTCTGCGATGCTGCCCCGAAACTCTCGGGCCACAAGAGCTACGACCAAGCTAGGGCCATTGCGCTTGGGGAAGAGGCGCTGCAGTTTGCCTGCCAGGTACTCAAGCCCGGCGGGAACTTTATCATAAAATCTTTCCAGGGAGAGGATTTCCCCGAACTCCTTGCAATGATCCGCGAGCATTTCTATGCCGTAAAACCCTACAACACCAAGGCTACGAGGAAAGGAAGCACAGAAATTTATATCATTGCAAAGAATTTCAAAGGTTGAACGCTGCCCATGACCGAGACGCTCAAGGATTCTTACGGACGACCGGTGACAAACCTCCGGATCAGCCTGACTTCCCGCTGCAACCTTTCCTGCATCTACTGCCATGCCGAAGGGGAGAAAAACCCGGAAAGCGAGATGAGCGCCGATGAGATCATCGCCATCATGCAGACGGCCGCGAAATTCGGGATCCGGAGCATTAAATTCACCGGCGGGGAACCGCTGATCCGGCCAGATATCCTGCAGATCGTCCGGGCAGTCCCGAAAGGGATCGAGGCCTCGATCACGACTAACGGGATCCTCCTTGCCGATATGGCCGCAGACTTAAAAGCAGCAGGACTCCGCAGGGTCAATGTCAGCCTCGACAGCCTGAACCCCGAGACGTATAAGAAAATCACCGGCAGCGACCGGCTGGGGGAGGTTCTTGCCGGGATCGATGCGGCACTCAAAGTCGGCCTGACCCCGGTCAAGCTCAACATGGTAGTCCTTGCAGGAATTAACGACAACGAGATCGATGATTTCCTTGCTTATGTGAGGAACAACCATAACCTCGTCCTCCAGCTCATCGAACTGATGCATTTCAACGACTGCGAGTACCACGGGGATTTGAATAATCTCGAAACCAGCCTTGCCGCACGTTCCGAGCAGATCCTCACGCGCCGGATGCACCACCGCAAGAAATACTGTCTTGACGGTGCCGAAGTGGAAGTAGTCCGGCCCCTACATAATACTGAATTCTGTGCATTCTGTAACCGTCTCCGGGTGACATCCGACGGCAAACTTAAGCCATGTCTCCTCCGTACCGACAACCACGTTGCGATCCGGGGGAAAAAAGGCGCAGAACTCGAAGCCCTCTTCCGGGAAGCCGTTGCACGGCGCGAACCGTTTTTTAAATAGGATTTAATCCTGGTCCCCACACTTTCCTTTTTGTCGGCCTTTGAGGGGAAGATGGCAATATATTTACAATTCCGGCATCCACTAGAACCGTATGAATGCGGATAACGATTACCTCTCCACCCTCCGGCATCTCTGGGAAAAATCCCTGATCCTGCACGACACTTCCCTCTTTAACAAGACCCTGTATTTCTATTTCCTCGATTCCCTTGCTCACATCGATTATACCTGCAGCATCTACGCGTTCAACTACCAGTCCCCGAAGAACATCATCGGGGGAGAGTACATGCGCTGGCGCATTGACGAGGAAAAAAAGGGCGACCGGGCAAAGTTTCCCGCATTTATTGCATGGCTCAAGGAGGAGCACCCGGAAAAGTTTGCCACCCTTCCCTCACTCTGGCAGATGCTGTACGACCCCGAGGACCCGGCGGGGTACCGCAGTTTCCGGATCGTGCTCGACCCGGACAGCCGCCAGCCGATACCGCCCGAAGTCCTTGTCGCCATTATCGAGGAATTTTTCGACCAGGACTTCTTAAAGAGCCTGTACGAGGATGCATCCCTCTCAACACTCTTTACGACTTATCTTAACGGCTGCAAGGCCTGAACTGCCATGGATGTCGGCCGGCTCTGCGCAGCGCTCGTTGCGATAAAAAGCGAGAATCCTCCCGGGGATACTGCGGACGTCATAGAATTCATCAGGGATTTTCTGGACGCCCGGGGCATCCCCTCCACGGTCACGGATACCGGCAGCGGCCGCTGCAACCTGGTGACAAAGAACCCAAAAAAGCCGCTCCTTTTCTGCGGGCATGTCGATGTCGTGCCGGCAGCACAAGACGGGTGGACACACCCGCCGTACTCCGGTGTTATTGAAGACGGCTGGGTCTGGGGCAGGGGAGCGACCGACATGAAAGGAGGGTGTGCGGCAATCCTTGCTGTCTGCGACTCCCTTGTTCAGGAGGGACGGGAGCTGCCTGCAGATCTCGCTTTTGTCTGTGACGAGGAGGCCGGGGGAGACCACGGGATCCGGCACCTGATCCGGGAGAATATGCTTTCTCCCTGCGACTGCCTTATTGCCGAGCCCACGCCAACACGCCACCCCTGTATCGGCCAGAAAGGGCTCTGCCGGTTCACGGTCGATTTTGCCGGGATGCCGGGGCACGGATCGCTTTACCCGGTTGTCGGCGTCAATGCGATCATGGAAGCAATGGGGCTCCTTACCTATGTCAACAGCCTCCATGACAGGAAGTTTCCCGTAAACGGGGATCTCAAAAAACTCGTCGAGGCATCGGCCGGGGTATTTTCCGAGGAATTCCACATACCTGACGGCAGCAGGATCCTTGAACGGATCACGTTCAACCCGGGGGTGATTGAGGGAGGGGAGAAAGTCAACATCATTGCCCGGCACTGTTCGCTCGGTCTCGAAATGAGGATCCCCTGGGGATGCAGCATCCCGGATCTTGTTGGCGATATCCGAAGGCACGCGCCGAACGGAACGGTGAATGTGGATACCACAAGCGATCCCACACTCACCGATCCGACTGGAGATTTTACCTCCATTGTCTGCCGGGAAGTGGAACGTGCCTGGGGCGGGGCAGTCTTTCCCATCCTCCAGTGGGCGGCAAGCGATGCCCGCCACCTCCGGCGTGCAGGGTTCAATGTCATAGAATACGGCCCCGGGGAACTTGCCACCCTCCATGGGATCGATGAGCGAGTTTCCGTGGCGTCGCTCGAAAAAGCCGTCAGGATCTACCGGGGCATCCTCGACGCGTACAGCACCGGGAAAAAAGCCCCGTAACCCTGCGGTGCCTCTGATACAGGAACCGTCCCAGCGGTCTGCTTCTTCAGGTCCTGCGTTACGAACTGACGAAAAAAGAGATTATTTTTTTCCGTGCCTTACACCGGCACAGGCAATCCCTGCCACAACAAAGGCTGCAAGGGCGCAGAACGGCGAGAGCGGGGTGAACGTGGTCGCGGTCGCAACCGGGGTCTCTGTTGCAGTAACCGCAAGGGAAGATGTAGGTTCCAGAGTCTGAGCTGTAGTCTGGATGGCAGGTGTTGTAGTTACCGCTGTTGCCGCTGTCGTTGTCTTTACCCCGCCAAGAACCCACGCAGCTTCAGTTGCTGTCGCAGTAACATTATACTGGTAAACCTGCCCCTTTCCCCTCACCGAGTCCAGATTGCTCTGGGCATCGGCATAATTCGGACTAAGTGACAGTGCCGTTTTGAAACAACTGCTGGCATCATCGTACTGTTCGAGCGCTGCATAAGCCTCTCCCTTGTTGTTCCAGATCTCTGCGTTCTGGGTGGTCTCCTGTGTTGCCTTGTTGAACGCATCGAGGGCCTCGCTGTACTTCTGCTGCGACATGTAGATCAGGCCGATCTGGTTCCAGGTATCTGCATTATGGGGATCGATATTTGTACACTGTGAATACGATTTGAGCGCTGCATCCGGGTTCCCGGTCTTTGCATACGAGTTAGCGAGGTTACAATAGGTCGCTGCAGTAGGAGTTCCCTGCTTGGTCACATTGACATAGGCAGCAACTGCCTCGTCGTACCTGCCGAGCTGGTAGAGTGCATAGGCCCGGGCGTTGAGGGTATCGGAGCTCGTCCGTATCGCAAGGGCAGCGTTTGCCGAATCAAGCGCCGCAGAATACTGCCCGAGCGCATTCAGGGCAACGGCCTTGCCCGAAAGGGCCAGTGCATACGATGGGTCCAGCGAGAGCGCGTTATTGTAATACGTAACTGCATCCGCGTAATTCCCCGCGGTAGCAGCATTCTGGCCTTTCGTATACCATTCAAGGGCATCCTCTGCTGTCACGGCAGGGACAAGAACGAGGATAATTAAAAGGACGATTCCGGCCTTTGCGCTCTTCTGCATACCCGAAAATTCTCTTTTATCGCAGATGAATGTATTGTTTCCAATAAACCGCCGTGGAACTATGCAGGTGTTTCAGAAGATATCCCCATTACTCCAACTGTGGCTATCGCCACGGTCACCCCAAGGATTGCCGCAAAGGCAAAGGCCACCAGAAATCCCGCAGAATCCGCAATGAACCCGGCAAGGAGGGGAAGAACTGCCATCCCGAGATAACTGGATGTCGAGAACAGGCCCATGAGAAGGCCCTGATGACCGGGAACCTGTGCAAGAAACGCCATCTGGGCGATCATCACGATACCGGCAAGGGCGCCGAGGATAACAAACGAAACGGGCGAAACCGGGATAAGAA
>Ga0183101_1000040_pt5 | contig 36093 bp, 33 predicted proteins | sample Biomet3_FD_127790 | JGI IMG/M metagenome (GOLD analysis project Ga0183101, IMG submission 127790) | Microbial communities from bioreactor (seeded with sewage sludge) at LBNL, California, USA - Biofuel metagenome 3 | ecosystem: Engineered > Bioreactor > Anaerobic > Unclassified ... | reverse complement strand
TCTCTTCAACGGGAAAGGGTTCTTTTACATAAAATTTGCCTTGCAATTTATAACTTTTTACAATTCCAGATTTCTCCGCAATATAAAATTTCCGGGACGGCAATTATACCGTTAATCAATAATAGCCTGATAACTCAATACCCTGAATTGCTTATAAACCGGATAATAAAAATTCGGAACAAACTGTGTCATTAAAATCAATACTAATTCCTCTTTGGGATCAATGTAAAAATAAGTATTACCAGAACCCGACCACCAATATGAGCCTTTTGAACCAATGATTTTTGACTGAATATTATCCTGCAGTACGGCAAAACCAAATCCAAATCCCATTCCTGACAGCAATGGACCAAAAAAATCATCATTAGGCATAATTTCGTTTGATAATTGATTAGATGTCATTAAATCAACGGTTTTGCTTCCTAAAAGCCGCACGCCATTATATATCCCTTTATTCAGCAACATTTGTGAAAATATCATATAATCCGTGGCAGTCGAAACGAGTCCTCCATTACCCGATAGGAATTTTACCGGTATGGAAATATTACTGGTGTCTGGCTTCATGATGACTTTAATCCCAACAGAATCCGGAGCATACACGGCAACAACCCGTTCTATTTTTTCCTTGGGAACATAAAAATCAGTATCTTTCATCTTTAAAGGATTGAATATTCTCTCTTTTAAAAACACATCAAACGGTTTACCCGAAATAACTTCCACTAAATAAGCTAATACATCTGATGATCTGCTATAATTCCATCTTGTGCCAGGTTGGTATAAAAGTGGAATTTTAGAAAGTTTTTGAATCATATCTTTTAAGGTTCCTTCCGAAAGATTTGCATCCCTATACATCGAATCCACAGGTGAATCTGCTCCCACGCCAGTAAGCCCGGACGTATGGGTCAGAAGATCGCGGATAGTCATTGGACGTATTTGATCCACCGTATGTATTCCATTTTTATCGATTGACGAAAATACTTTCAAGTCCTTAAATTCAGGAATATAATCAGCCACTGGATCATCCAGTTGAAAATACCCTTCCTCATATAACATCATTACGGCAACACTTGTTACGGGTTTTGTCATCGAAGCCATCCTGAAAATAGTATTTAATTGCATTGGCTTGTCAACATCCATACACCCATATTTTTCACAATGAACAACTTTGCCATGGCGGGCTACCATTGTGATCATGCCCGGCAGTTTATTTTCATCAACATATCCCTGCATTACAGGCTTTATACGATTTAAACGTTCGGACGACATGCCCACCTTTTCCGGTTTAGCAGTAAGTAATTTGATTTCCTGCGGCGAACAACCAGTTAAGATTGCAATAACAAGGCACAAAAGGATTGTTTTATTCATAGCTCTGTTTTATTAATTCCAATTAGAATTTTCAATCAACAAAATTTCAAAAGGCAAATTTATATTTAACTATTGTATTTTTTATTCGATATTGGTTACTGTATAAATTCAAAATATCCGTCCATCATTACGGTTTCATTCATCGGTTTACGTTCTGTCAAATGGCGATTGGAATCCAAAAAACCATTTTTAGGATATCCTAAAATAAGCAACGCCGTTGGCTGAATATATTCCGGAATATTAAATTCTTTTCTGATAATTCCAGGATCGAAGAGTCCAACCATAACGCTGCCAATACCTATTTCCCTTGCCGCCAACATCATATGGTCTGTTACAATTCCAATATCCAAATCGCCGGAGCATTTGTTATCAAACGTTCTAACCAATGCCTCTCTTTCATCTCTGCAGATTATCAGGATGCACTGAGATCCAAATGTCTTATAGGCTTTTTGAACTTTTTTAATATTTTCCGGATTCTGAACGACAATAATGCGCTGAGGTTGTTTATTGCAAGCTGTTGGAGCAACACGCCCTGCTTCCAGTATCCGCTGAAGTTTTTCTTTTTCAACTGGTTTATCTGTGAACGAACGAATTGAACACCGTAGTTTTGCTAATTCTAAAAAATCCATACTAAATTTTTATTATTTAATCGTTGTCATTTGTTTTCATACTTTTACTCAGACATTAGCATTTTATTCGTATTTACCTTCGAGGTACCGGTAGAAAGCATCGTTAACCCAAAGTGCCGTGGCTGACAAATCCAAATCCGAAGATTCTTTCTGTAGCCAATTCATAACCGTTTCTGCATCTTGTTCTTTACAGTAGGCATGAACCACGTGCATATGGTCGCCAAGCGCAAGATTGGTTATCTGATAATATTCATCCACGGGCACCTCAGAGCAATACAACGGCTGATACCACGAGTCGAACAGGAGGTTTTGCTGGCTGCTGCTCTCCCGTTTGGCAAAAGCTTCAATGATTTCCCGGAAACGGTCGCGTTGTTCCCGTGTAACAAATTCCATCACTACATCAAACTCGTGCTTATGGGCGATGGAAAGACCTCCGGCAATTGCTTCCTGGTTCAAATCCGGAGTCTTCTCCCACTCTTCTAGATAAAGAAACGAGGAATGTTTCGGCTCGAGCTGAATTTTTGCCTGGAGATTTTCGCTGACTAAAAGGCCTATCAATTGTTTAATATGCTTGAAATTGCTATGACTGTAGGTAATTTTCAGATCTTCGTCAAAATGGGCCAGATCATTCAGGTTCTTGATCTGGTATCCCTTAACGATCTGTTGAGTTACGGCTCGTTTCATCACCTGTTCAAGTTTTTCGTTGCTTACCTTCGCCGATTTTTCCCATTTCTCCTGCAGTTTGCTGATGATATCGTGTTGCGTAACGTAACCGATATATTTTTTATCACTTCGACGGAAAGCCTGAATCTTTTCCAGCAGGTGAAAGGCAAAGTCATGATCAAGCGGTGCATGCAAATTCATCACCATCAGCCTTCCTTTAAACAGGAGGTTAAGGTCAATGGCTAATGCTAAAGCCTGCCGTTTCTCTTTCGAAGGTATGGCTTCCAGGAACCCAGGATATAATCCCTCAAAGCTTTTCCCGATCTTTGCATCAGAATAAGTGGCTGCCAGTTCTCTCAATCCTCCAGCCGAAACAAGCAGGGAAATGGCCGAGATATTGCTGATTTCTCCGGTTTGTGAACAGGATGCATCGCCTTCCGGATTTTCCAGCACATCTTTTCCAAATAAAGAAACGAGAGCAACAATAAAAACATCCGTTCCCGAGTCGCCCGAATCCATAAATTTCATTTTTTTCTTCATCTCATCCCGGAAAAGCTTTTGTGTTTCCCAGAGCTTTTCGCTCAATAGTTTCACTGTGTAGCTCAGAATTCCAACTTCATCCTGCCGGTTGGCCGAGCGAGTCAATCGGTCGGCAGAGGCAGGGTCGCCTTTTAAAACGGTATAAACAGTTTCTTCCAGTTGCTTAAGCGGCGTTACCACTGTTTTCGACAACCAGCTTGAAACAAAAAAACTGATAATCGACATTGTTACCATTAGCAACGACCAGTGGTTAAAAGCATCCACCAGGGCATTGCCCTGATTTATATCGAGCCCGGCAACGCTCAGGGTTTTGGGAAGCGTCTGAAAATTTAAAGCAAAAATGATCCAGGATGAAGCTATAAGAAATATGGTCAGATAATAGTTTGCCAGGGCAATCTTAACAGGAAAATTTTTCTTCAGCCGCCCGAGAAATAACAAGATAGCCGGAAACAGAATAAGCGTTCCCAAAACATTGGATAATAAGGCCGGCATATAAAAATAATGAAAGTTGATTGCCAAGGCAAGATGACTGCCCCGGACACTCTCCATGCATGCCGCATAAGCCAGAGACAGTACGTTAACCAGTATCAGAACCAAAACCATGAGCACCAACTGCCCGATGCGATCGAGTTGCTGACGTTTACGATATGGAAACAATCCCATCAGAGCACCAATTAATCCATTGCCTATCGTCCAACTTGGCAGATAGGTAAGTCCATAGCCAAACAGTAAATCCGTACATAAATTTCCGGCAAATCCGGCTAAGAAGCCATACACAGGTCCGTACAGATATCCGGCAACAAATATCAGTACAATCTGCGGACGGATATCCACATTGGAAACCCCGGGAAGATGCACCCTGACAAAATAATTCAACAGACTATAAATAGCAACAATGGCTAATGTAGCCCCTATCTTTTTCCATCCAGACAAGGCCATGAAAGTAGCGCCATGCTTCGTTTCACTCTTTTTCATGGCGTAAATTTAGTCTTTTTTAATAGTGAACCGGAATCAGTCTATATTATTTCAACTCAAACTTCACTGAGATGGAGGATTCAAGTTTTATTTTTTCAAATTCGATTTCAGGTATTGCGGAAGCATTTTCATAACCTTCAGAACCTTTCATACTATTTCCAAAAGCTACGGAAGCCTGATCCTGAAGAGTGTTCGACATCACGTAAGGATTAAAATAATTCATTTCCTGTATGTAAATAGCCTTGCCGATGCTTTGATTTATTGCCGCAGCCAGTGATTCAGCTTTTTCTTTTGCAGCTTTTATAGCATTAACCTTCACTTCTTTTCTAAACTGTTCCATGCGCGAATGGTCAACGCTATTCAGGCATTAACTTTAATTCTTGCTTACTGCCTACTAACTACTGCTTTCTGCCTAATCCCGACGAAAAACCGCTAAGTCATTCTCCCCAGCGCTTCTTCGTCAGGACTTCGCTTCATTCAGCCTTATAAAGGATGATCGGCATAAAACTTCTTTAGCCTTTGCTCTAATGCCGGGAATTGTTCCCGCTGAACCAACGAAACACATGCCCGTAAACCTTCGGTATGCACACTTCCGGTAATGGATAATGCAATAGCGCTTACTCCGTAATAAAGCAGCTCCTCGATCAGTTGCTCGCCGGTGAAACCCGGATAGGCAATAGTAAAATAAAAACCATCGGCTATGGGTTTATCTTCATCCATATCGTAAACAATTTTGAATCCGTTATCGGTAAACAACTTCTTCATGATGTGGGCTTTTTCGCCATATTCCTTTACCACTTTCACAAAGTCGTATTTGCCATCATTGGCGGCTTTAAGCATAGCTGCCAGCGCATATTGTGCCGAATGTGCCGTCCCTGAACTTAATGCATATACGGTTCCAAATATCATGGCTTTACCAAAAGTGTCGGTATTGTAAAAACGAAGCAAATCGGGGAATTTACGATTGAAAAGTTTGTCGGATATCACCATCATCCCGATACGCTGTCCTGCATAACTGAATGCCTTGGAACTGGAGACAAAAAGGATATAGTTATCCGTATACTTTGCCACGGTAGGTTGGAAAGGAGGTTGTCCCGGTTTCGAATAATCCTTGCGGAAATCCATGGCAAAATAAGCCAGGTCTTCGGTAATCATCACATCGTATTGTGTGGCCAGTTCGCCGATGATACGAAGTTCTTTATCCGTAAAGCAAACCCATGAAGGATTGTTAGGGTTGGAGTACAACACCGAATGGATATTGCCTTTTTTAAAATAGGATTCTAACTTTTCGCGGAGTTTTTCACCGCGATAGTTATATACATCAAAACTTTCGAATTTCTGTCCGAGCACCTTGTGTTGCTGGTGATGTACAGGAAATCCCGGATCGATCAGCAAAGTAGTGTCCCGTTCTTTATTGATTCTTGCCAGGGTAAGGAAACTGGCAAAACTTCCCTGCATGGAGCCGACGGTGGGAATACAACCCGTAGGAGCAACGTCAATGTCGAGAAACATTTTAACAAAACGGGAAATTTCTTTTTTAAGTTCCGGCGTGCCGTCAATATCGGGATAAATGGCAGCACATCCCTTACGCAATGCTTCTATCTCGGCTTCAACACCAATAGAGCAAGGCTCAAGACCGGGAACGCCCATTTCCATACGGACAAACCTTTCGCCCGAGGCCTTTTCGATGTTGTCAATCAACCGTTTTATTTCCCTGATAGAACCATTGCCAACTATAGGTAATTTCATTTCCCTTATCTGCTGGCTTACAATTTCATAATTTATTGGAGTATCTTTCATAGCAAGTGTAAATTTGCGTTTAATTGTAAATTAGAATTTTATATTGTTTTGATGAGTAAAAAAACAACAAGTCAAACTTACATATTTTTTATGATGTGCAAACTTTTTCTAAAAAAAATACCATGATTTTTTACCGGAAAAAAAGCTTTCATTCTTTTATGCGGGCAAAAGCAACCACATAGTTATGTCCGTACTTTTTGGCACAGCGAGGACAGGTGGTATAATAGAAAAAATAATCACCGGCAGTAAGCCCTTTTTCGGCAAGATATACATTCATCTCTTTAATCCATTTGGGTACGGCGCTGTATGGTCCGTCGAAGACTTTGGAGATAAAGGTTCCTGAAAGTTTAACGTTGGTACCGCCGGGGATTTCTTTGTTTATCCCCAGATAATAATCGCACTTCCACGGGCTGGGATCATTGGCTAACAAAAGGAAATCTTTTAATTCAGGAGCGGCTTCTGCCTGCTGGGCTTTGTTCCACATGCTGGTAATCAGCTTAGATATTTTCCATGGAAATGGAACATGAAAGAAAACCGGCATGGAATCTTTCAGAAAAAGTTTGTCTTTCCATTGGTGGGTAATGCCGTCCCAGGGAGCAGGGTCAAACTCCGGACAACATTGGGTAGTGTCTTCGTGTGCCATAATGTTTAATTTTATAGTTAATAAATGATTTGAAACGGTATTCCTTAGGCAAATGTATGAAAAAACATTAAAAGCTGGCTACATTCATTAAAAATTCATTATCTGGAAATATTCTGGAGCGAGAACTCGAAATAGCAACAAAACAGGATAAAAAAAGAGGCTGCCCGATACGGACAACCTCTGGCAAATATGAGAAAATTTACCTGTTCAAATTAATTATTTACGGGGATGAGAAACCATGTCTTTAACGATTTGTTCGCATTTTGATTCTGTCCGGGTTGAGGATTTTCGCCTCTTGGCCCCATGTGTCCATGGCCGCCACCCGGACCATCTCCGCCTGGCATATTTCCGCCGCCGGGACCGCCCATTCCTCCTTCACCTCCTCGTCTTCCACCACCCGGAGGGCCTCCCATTTTATTTCCCATGTTGTTTCCGGATGTTTTACTTTCGAACCCAATAGCCAGATTCGTTTTCTTTTTATTGTTTTCAAAAAGTTGATTCAGGGGAAGGGTGATGCGATATGTTAATTGCTCCCTTTCATTCGTAACCATTTCTAATTTACAAGGATTCGAGCTTTCGCGCCAGCGGAAAACAGTAGTTCCGTTTTTGTCCTTCCATTTTGCTTCGTCAGGGAATTTTTCCATCATTCCTTTAAAACCCCGGTGTTGTTGTTTAGCAAGTCTTTCATAATCGTTTCGTGGTTCTGCATCTTTCATAAAATCACCTTCCGCTTTTACCGGAAACATGAGTGTATATTCTTTTTTCTTCTTTCCTTGAGAATTAAAATACACGTTAAATCCGTTGTGCATCAATTTAACAGGAGCCATTTTATCCAGAAAAACAATGCTGATATACACGTTTTGTGTATCGCGCGCCATCCCGAATTCTATTTGTCCGTCATTGTCGGTATATTTGCTGGTGCTTTCCGGAAATTCAGTTCCTGTAGTTTTTATCACATTGCATTTGTAAACAGGAATACTGGCACATCCCGCCGTAAATATCAATCCTGCAAACCAGATATACTTTTTAATAAAACCGTTCATCCTTGTTTTCGTTTAAGTTTTCTTTTAATCGGATTAAACTTAAAATTACTTTTAGATAGAAGTTAGACTCTCGTTTTAAGTTTTTCCAGCGGCTGATTTTAAAAAAATATAAAATTTAGGGAAAGTCTTTTATAATCAAATAAATATTTCAATTCCCCCAGCAAAATAATAGAAAAAAAATTGCCATCAGCTTTAAAACAGGTGTGAAAAAATGAACAGGAAAAGGCTTAAAACGGAAGAAAATGGTAGTAAGAGATAATTACTTAACTTTGCAAAATAAAAAACTCATTACAATGAAAAAATATCTTTTAACTATAATTGTTTCCTTATTCTTTTTTGGAAATACTCTTTGGAGTCAGATTACCACAATCCCTGCCTATCCCTCTGATCAGGATTTGATAACGTTAACCTTTGATGCTACCGGAACTGCGCTCGAAAATTATACCGGCGAGGTTTATGCTCACACCGGCGTTATTCTTGAAGGAAGTCCGGACTGGACACATGTGATTGGCGACTGGGGCAACAATACCAATCAGCCGCATCTTACCAGTCTGGGAAATCATAAATACCAGCTTTCGATTACACCAAACATCCGGGGCTTTTACAACGTTTCTGCCGGAGAAGTAGTTACCCAGATGGCTTTTGTTTTCCGCAGTGCAGATGGAAGCACTCAAACTCGTCCTGACTTGTTTGTAGATGTTTACGGTTCAGAACTTAGTATCAATATCACCCAGCCAACCCAGAAAGCTCTTGTTGCTCCGGAAAATTCGCAGATACCGGTGGCTGCCGCCAGCCCGCGAGCCGATTCAATGTTTTTGTACATTAACAATGAACAAATACTCGCAGTAAAAGATATTTCCATCAATTATACCATTGATGCGACAAATATTGCCGGCTACTGGACTAAAATACCCGTGGTTATTTCTGCCAAGAACACTACAGGAATGGTCGCAGATACATTTACCTACGCTGTGATTCCTAATCCACAGGTAGAAGCTTTGCCTTCCGGAATTGAAGATGGAATAAATTACATCAACGACAGCACGGCTGTGCTTTGTTTGTATGCTCCAAACAAAAATTATGTTTTTGCCATTGGTGATTTCAACAACTGGCAAGCCGATTCGGCGTATTATATGAATATTACCCCCGACGGTAAGCGGTTCTGGGTACAACTGAATCATCTGGTTCCCGCCAGAGAATATATTTTTCAGTATTGGGTGGATGGAAGCATTAAAATAGGCGATCCCTATACCGATAAGGTAAGCGATCCGTGGAACGATTCGTATATTGATGCCACTACTTATCCCAACATGCTTAGCTATCCTTCCGATAAAACCTCTGACATTGCCACGGTTCTGCAAACGGCACAGCAACCATACTTATGGCAGACGACTAATTTTACCCCTCCGGCAAAAACCGACCTGGTGATTTATGAATTACTGATACGCGACTTTACGGCATTGCACAACTATCAATCGCTGATTGACACGTTGGGCTATCTTCAACGCCTTGGCGTGAATGCCATTGAACTGATGCCCATCAGCGAATTTGAAGGCAATTTAAGTTGGGGGTATAATCCTAATTATTATTTTGCTCCCGATAAATATTATGGAACTAAAAATGCCCTGAAACATTTTATTGACGAATGTCATAGCCGCGGAATAGCTGTTATCCAGGACATGGTACTAAACCATTCCTTTGGCACCTCGCCTATGGTGATGCTTTACTGGGATGCGTTAAACAATCGTCCGGCAGCCAATAATCCGTGGTTTAATCCCATTGCTAAACACGATTTTAATGTCGGTTACGATTTTAATCACGAAAGTGAAGCTACAAAATACTTAGTAAACCGCGTAGTTAAATACTGGATCAATGAATATCATGTAGATGGTTACCGTTTTGATTTGTCCAAAGGATTTACACAAACCAATACGCTTGGAAATACCACGGCATGGGGACACTATGATCAAAGCCGGATAAACATCTGGCAGCGTATTTCCGATTCCATCTGGAGTGTAAAACCCAATGCCTATGTCATTCTCGAACATTTTGCCGATAATGACGAAGAAACCGTTTTATCCAACATGGGAATGATGCTTTGGGGAAATGCAAATTATAACTACGGGCAGGCAAGTATGGGATGGAGTACCGATTGGGACTTTACATGGGGTTCGTACAAAGCACGTAACTGGCAACAGCCAAACCTTGTTACTTATATGGAAAGCCATGACGAAGAAAGGGAAATGTATAGAAACATTGCTAATGGAAATGTTCAGGGAGACTATAATGTCAAAGATACAACTACTGCTTTGAAACGAATGGAACTGTCCGGTTTGTTTTTCTTTACCATTCCAGGTCCTAAGATGATATGGCAGTTCGGCGAGTTAGGCTACGATTATTCCATTAACTGGCCTTCGGGACAAAGTTCCGATCGTCTTACACCAAAACCTGCCCGCTGGGATTATAATGAGGATTACCGCCGGCATTACCTGAATAATTTCTGGTCGGCGCTGATTGATCTGAAAAAGACACAACCTGTATTTGAAACCACCGATTTCACTCTTTCGCTGGCTTCTGCCGGAAAGACTATCCATTTAAACGATCCTTCGATGAATGTTACCATCATTGGCAATTTTGGAGTTACTTCCACAGATGTCGTTCCCAACTTCCAATCCACCGGCAAATGGTACGATTATTTCTCCGGCGATTCCATCACGGTAAATTATACCAATTCTGTGATCAATCTTCAGCCGGGCGAATATCATCTTTATACCGATAAAAAATTAGCCAAGCCGGAACTAAACACAGGAATACCCGAAATAGTTCCCGGCAATGGGTCTGCTTTGGTTTACCCCAATCCTTCGAAGGATAGATTTTCAATTTCTGTTAATTTGCCTCAGTCCGAAACCATAAATCTTAGCATTTATTCCATGTTTGGGCAGAAACTGGATGTATTATTTGATGGAAAGTCAGGTTCGGGAATTCATACGTATTCGTGGGATGCTTCTAACGTTTCCAAAGGAATTTATTTCTATCGTTTGCAGGTTGGTAATAGTGTGGAAACGGGAAAATTGATCAGGAACTAGATTAAAGTGATGGAGTGATGGGGTGATGAAGTGATGGGGGGAACTCGTCAGTGATCAGCTTAAAACTCTATTGAGATAAAATAAAACGTTCTTGTTTAAAAACAGGAGCCCCGTCAACGATCGTTAACGGGGCTCCTATGTATTATTGGGTTTTCTGCAAGCCGGGCAAGGGAATAGGGCAAGCGTTGTTATTTTGCGTAAGCTATAGCCCTGGTTTCGCGGATAACGGCAATTTTGATCTGACCCGGGTAGGTCATTTCGTTTTGAATCTTACGTGAAAGTTCCATCGAAAGTTGTGTAGCCTCATTATCGGTAACTTTATCGGCAGCAACGATAACGCGCAATTCTCTACCAGCTTGTATGGCGTATGTTTTAACAACTCCGGGATAAGTCATAGCCAATTCCTCCAGATGGTTCAACCGTTGAATATAAGCTTCCACCACTTCGCGGCGGGCACCCGGACGAGCACCGGAAATAGCATCGCAGGCCTGGACGATAGGTGCGTATAACGAAAGCATTTCCGTTTCTTCGTGGTGAGCGCCAATGGCATTACAAATTTCGGGTTTTTCCTTAAACTTTTCGGCAAGCTTCATTCCCAACAAAGCATGTGGCAATTCGGGCTCATTGTCGGGCACCTTACCAATATCGTGCAGCAATCCGGCACGCTTGGCTTTTTTGGGATTTAATCCTAATTCGGCAGCCATGGTAGCACACAAATTAGCAACTTCTTTGGAATGCTGAAGCAGATTTTGTCCATAGGATGAACGATATTTCATCTTTCCTATCATCCGGATCAGTTCATGCGACATGCCATGAATACCAAGGTCGATGGTGATACGGGTACCTGTATCAATAATTTCCTGTTCGATTTGTTTCTTGGTTTTGGCAACCACTTCTTCGATGCGTGCAGGATGGATACGGCCATCGGTAACCAATTTATGGAGTGCCAGTCGGGCAATCTCTCTGCGTACCGGATCGAAACCGGAAAGAATAATGGCATCGGGCGAATCGTCAATAATGACTTCAACACCGGTAAGCGCTTCGAGGGCACGTATATTGCGGCCTTCACGACCGATGATTCTTCCTTTTATTTCATCATTGTCGATGTTGAAAACAGAAACCGTATTTTCAACGGCATGTTCGGTAGCCGTGCGCTGGATGGTTTCGATGACTATTTTCCTCGATTCCTGATTGGCAGTAAGCTTTGCTTCTTCTACAATATCTTTTATCTGTACTATCGCTTCGGCTTTAGCTTCTTCTTTCAGCGTTTCAATAAGTTGCGCTTTAGCTTCGTTAGCCGATAATCCAGAAATAATTTCGAGCTGTTCAACCTGTTTTTTATGAATTTTCTCCGTATCAGTCTGTTTCTTTGTAATAATTTCGAGCTGATTGGTCAGATTATCCTTTATTGTTTGAACCTCCTTTTGTTTACGTTGAAACTCTTCCATTTTCTGCGAAAGCAGTGTTTCTTTCTGTTTCAGACGATTTTCGTTTTTAAGGATATTGTTGTTTTTTTCGTTAACAATTGCTTCATGTTCGGTTCGTAACTGCAAGAATTTTTCTTTTGCCTGAAGAATTTTTTCTTTTTTAAGTACTTCCGATTTTTCTTCGGCTTCGCGGAGTATGGTTGCGCTTTTGCGTTCCACGGCTTTGCGAAGCACGGTGCCGGTAACTATAAATCCGACAACTAAACCTGCCACTAATCCAATAATAATAAGAACTAATTGTTCCATTTGCTAATATATTTAAGTTGTTGAAAAAGGATTGATTAGGTAGGAAGACTGGTTAATAAAAAAAACCCGCACTTAATTCTGGTGTTTTGGTAAACCCCAAATGAAATGAATAGAGCTGCCTGATTATGCAAACGTCCACTGTCTTCCTTGCGAAAGAACCCGGGTTTACCGGGTTGAGGCCTGTTTTTATAAACCAATAAGCTTTGCTCTAATAGTTGTAATGTTGAGTTTACAAACTAAATTGATTAAGTACGGGTTAAATCTTGTGGTGCTTTCAAAGAACGCAAACTTTTAAACTAAATTACTTCCGATAAAACATGGTCAATTTCTGATAATTTCGACTCTAACTTATTCTCCGTAAAATCTATCTGGCTTTCAAAATTCAGCGAGCTTGTTACGAACTGAAGAGCCACCATTGCCAATAAATCCTGTTTGTCCTTAAATGCATAATTAACAGAATATTCTTTCATCGTTTTTTCAATCAATTTGGCCGCCTTTCGTATCGTTTCTTCATCTGCCTTTTCTATCTTTAACCGATATGGTCTGTCAGCTATACCAACCGATATTGAAAGTTCGCCCATGGATACTATCCTTATTTATAATGACTTTATTTGTTTAAAAGATCAATACATTTATCAATTTCCCGCACCAATTCATTTATCTTTAATCTTGAATCCAGTGTCTCCTTACCTTTGTCTAATGTTTTTGCTATTTTTATTGTTTTGTTCTTTTCTTCTAAATTTTTGATAACTTCTTTTTGTTCTTCTATTGTATGTTGTAACGCCTTGATTTTTTCATTCAACTGTGTTACTTCGTTTTGAATATCCTTGTACGAATTTACTAGTTTTCGAGTCTTAAATTCGATACCTGAAACCAATAAATTGATATTCTTCATTGAACTCAGTTTTCATTAAAAAATGCAATCGTTGTGCAAAATTAGTTTTTAATTATAATAATCCAAATTTAATTTCCGCCCTTGTTATTTTAATCATAGCTCAAAGATAACAATTTTTTTCGACATAAACCATATTGTTTGTAATTTTAACAAAAATTTTTTTATGGACGAAAAATTTCTTCATTATCTATGGAAATACCGTTTGTTTATCCGGCAATTGCAGACTACTGATGGTGATTTAACGGAAATAAATAACCCCGGAGAACACAATACCGATGCGGGTCCCGACTTTTTTAATGCCCGTATCAAAATCGGGGATACCCTTTGGGCGGGTAATGTGGAAATTCATGTGAATGCTTCCGACTGGATAAAACATGGACATCAGCAGGATAAAGCCTATAACAACATTATTTTACATGTGGTTTTGAATGCCGACGAAACGATTTGTCGTGAAAACGGAGAAACTATTCCGACGATAAGCCTCAAAGGAAAATTTGATTATTCGCTTTACGAAAGATATTTGGATTTTATGAATAGCCGTAACTGGATTCCCTGCGAACATTCCATAGCCATAGCCGAACGATTTACGGTGGATGCCTGGCTGGAACGGCTACTTGTCGAACGTTTGGAAACAAAGACGCAAAGCATAGATGCGATGCTTCGGCAAAACAGGAATAACTGGGAGGAAACTTTTTACCAGGCATTCGCCCGCAATTTCGGTTTCCGCCTAAACGCCCTTCCCTTTGAACTTTTAGCCAAATCGCTGCCCCTGAAATATCTGGGAAGGCATAAAAACAGTCTTTTGCAGGTTGAAGCCATGCTTTTTGGCCAGGCAGGCATGCTTGGAGTTAATTTTATTGATGAATATCCGCAATCGCTTCAAAAAGAATATTATTTCCTGCAATCGAAATATTCGCTGAAACCCATCGACGGTCATCTCTGGCGGTTTCTACGTCTGCGTCCGTCCAATTTTCCGACCATAAGGCTGGCTCAGTTTGCCCAACTGATTGTTAAATCCTCGGCATTGTTTTCCAAGATCATCGAAAGCCACACTCTGAACCCGATTGTAAGCCTGCTTGAGGTGGAATGCGAGGATTACTGGCAACAACATTATGTTTTTGATAAACCATCGGTGGGCAGATTGAAGAAATTAGGAGCGGATGCCATTGATCTGTTGCTCATCAATACAGTGGCTCCCTTTTTATTCCTTTACGGAAAACAAATGGACAATCCGGAACTCAGGGATAAGGCGCTGGAATACCTGTACGAAATAGCGCCGGAACGCAATTCCGTGATTCAACACTTTGCCGGTGCAGGGTTAAAAGCCGGAAACGCTTTGCAAACCCAGGGATTGCTTCAGCTAAAAGCGGAGTATTGCGATAAAAAAAGATGCCTCGACTGTGCCATTGGCCATGTGTTGCTTAAAATGTAGAATATTCAGGGGCGAGGGGCAAAGGACGAAGGGGAGAAAAGGAGAAAGGGCGAGGGAGCGAAGAGGCGATGGGGCGCGAAGCGAAGCGGAGTCCCGATATAGAGTCGTTTGGGAGGAACGACTTAGCGACTCTTCATCGGGAAGAGGGCGACTGGGCGACTGGGCGACTTGGCGATGAGGAGAGAGGAAGAAAGGGAGAGAGGGAGAAAGGGCGACTGGGAGACAGAAAAGAAGAGGCGAAGGGCGAGGGTAACGAAGCCTTTGGCAAGGGTAATGCGTCCGGCGCTTACGGTAAAACTTCCAGTATTAAAGTTAAAACATCCGGTTCTTAAGTTAAACTGTACTGTGCTTAAGTTAAACTGTACTGTGCTTAAGTTAAACTATACTGTGCTTAAGTTAAACTGTACTGTGCTTAAGTTAAACTGTACTGTGCTTAAGTTAAACTGTACTGTGTTTAAGTTAAACTGTACTGTGTTTAAGTTAAACTGTACTGTGCTTAAGTTAAACTATACTGTATTCAAGTTAAACTATACTGTGCTTAAGTTAAACTGTACTGTGCTTAAGTTAAACTGTACTGTGCTTGAGTTAAACTGTACGGTATTCAAGTTAAACTATCCGGTGATGAAGTTAAAGAAGGACGAGTGAGAGAGTGGGTGATGGGGTGATGGGGTGATGGGGTGATGGAGTGATGGGGCGACTTGGCGAGAGCGCGCGAGGCTTTATTTAGGATCTTAGTGAGTGGGCGAGTGGGAGATGGGGCGACAGGGCGAAATGGGAAGAGAGCGACTGGGCGACTTAACGACTTAGCAAATCTTCATCGGAATAGATAGTATGCAGTAGGCAGAAAGCAGTAGGCAATAGGCAGAAAGCAGCAGGCAGTTAGGTATACGGTTGCAGATTTATTTTCTATGTGCTCTAATGTGCCTATTGTGGTTCGGAAAAAACAGTAAGGAGTAGGTAGTATGCAGTAGGCAGAAAGCAGTAGGTAGTAGGTAGTAGGCAGAAAGCAGCAGGCAGTTAGGTATACGGTTGCAGATTTATTTTCTATGTGCTCTAATGTGCCTATTGTGGTTAAAGGAGGAACGACTTAGCGAATCTTTTTCGGGAAGGGGGTGAGTGGGTGAAAAAAGGACAAGCGGTTAACCCTTAATTACATCTTGCTTATAAAAGTTATTAACATGTTAGCGTACGCATTTATAATGGATTATACTAACTATGTATAAAATTGTTAATAACTTTGTTGGCAGGTTTTTATTCTCAAATCCATAAATAAATTATTTTTGTATTAAAAGTACCTAAAGTACTTAAAGTGAGTGAAAGTTCTTAAAGTTTATAAGGTTTTTAAAGTTTATAAGGTTTATAAGGTTTATAAGGTTTTTAAAGAGCCTAACGAATTTTAGGTGCTTCAAACTTCAGGCGCTTCAGTAAAAATTAACCCTAAAAAAATAGACTATGAGAAAGAATTATCCTTATCCGCTCTATATAACATTACAGGGCGAATTGATTATTATCAGAAACTACATGGAACTGCTGGCGTTTTTTACCGCCCGCAATCCGGAAATGACTGCTGAATACGGGCAGGGACTGGAAACACGTATCAACCAGGCGATCATCAGTTTTACGACCGACAAAAGATTGGAACAGAAGGCGGCTACCCGCGACATCAAAGCCATTGTGGCCGATGGCAAGGTTAAATTATCCGATTTGTTTACCGACATTTCGGTGGTGTATCGTAACGACAAACCGAGGGTTGCCATCCTTAAAAATGAGTTGGGTTATACCAAATACAACAAAAAAGCTAACAACAATGTACAGGAGGCCATCATCCAGTATTTATTCACCTTTGCCGACAACCTGCCAACTTTCCGCGCCGAACTTGAAGAAAAAAAGATAGACGCTGCCCGGCTCGATGCGATTGCACAGTTGGCCGAAGAATGTAAAAATGCCAACGTTACCCAGGAAGTGAGCAAGAGTAAAAGCAAACGGCTTACCGCCGAACAACAGACGGAGATGAATGCCCTGTATACCGAGGTGATGGCCATCTGCCGCTTAGGCAAATCCATCTTCCGCAAGGATAAAGAGAAATGGCAACTGTTTAATTTCCGGGCAGTGGTGAGGGCTTTCGGAGGAGCACGAACGAAAAAAGAAGGAGATAATGTGCCGATTAGCTAATTTGAAGATTTGAAGATTTGAAAATTAACGCGATGCAAACGGAAGGTAAGTAAGATGATAGAACCCTGCCCGGTTTTATTGATCGGGCGGGGTTGCTATTAATATGAACTCTACCGATTGGATAAATGACTGACATGATTATTATAACTATCGAACCCATAGAATACCAGGGTGAGCAAAGAATAAAACTCATTTTTAATTATGATGATGCACTCATTGGTAAAGTAAAAGAATTGCCTGGCAGCCGATGGAGCATGACGATGAAATGCTGGCATATAGCTAATGAACCGAATATCACAAACAAACTTCTTGATCTTTTTAAAGGAATTGCCTTTATTGATTACTCTGCAATGAAAGGCAAAGAAACATCAAAAACTGAACAAAATAACAGTACTAAACTTCTTCCTTCGGAGGAACAGGATCATGAATTAATAAAGGAATTAAAGAAATGGATGGAACACCGGCGATATAGTTCCTCCACAATCAAGACTTATTGCGGCGCTTTGCTTGTGTTTATGCGTTTTCTTAAACCTAAACCGATAAAGGAGTCAAATAATAATGATATAATCAGGTTTACCAATGAGTATATTCTAGCCAACCGGCTAAGCAGTTCCTATCAAAACCAGGCAATTAATGCCATCAAACTATTCTTTAAACAGGTTTTGCAAAGTAAAATTGATGTAGAAAAAATTGAACGACCGAGACGCGAACACAAGTTGCCAAATGTGCTTAGTAAAGAAGAAGTAAAAGCAATATTGCAATCGCCGGCAAACCTGAAGCATAAAGCCATGTTGTCGCTTATTTATGCCTGCGGGTTAAGGCGAAGCGAACTTTTACAGCTAAAGCCAGAACATATTGATAGTAAAAGAGGATTGCTTATCATAAAACAAGGAAAAGGAAAAAAGGACAGAGTGGTTCCTATTTCTGAAAAAATTATAGAAATGTTGCGAGGATATTATAAGATATTCAGGACAAAGAACTGGTTATTTGAGGGGCAACTAATAGGAGAACAATATAGCGAAAAAAGCCTTGAGAGCGTATTAAAACAGTCATTGAAAAAAGCAGGTATAAACAAACCTGTAACGCTTCACTGGCTTCGGCATTCTTATGCAACCCATCTTCTTGAATCGGGTACAGATTTAAGATATATTCAAGAATTGCTTGGTCATAAAAGCAGTAAGACTACAGAAATTTACACACATGTTAGTACAAAAAGTTTACAAAAAATAAAATCGCCATATGATGATCTTTTTTAATAAAATTAATTTACTTTTGTAAATAAAACCTGAATTTTTCAGGGTTATTCATTAAAAATGGATGTATACCCCTGAAAAATTCAGGGGTATAAACGAGTTATTGCCAATGGTAGGACAGCCGCACAGTAATACAAAACAGACAGTTATGACACTAAAAGAAGCAGTATTAAAAAGTTTAGAAGACATTAACGACATCACAAACTATTCGACAGTTTGTAGCCATATCGTTGACAAAAACTATTATGACTTTGGTAATGCAAAAACGCCAAGTGCGACAATTTCAGCCGTTTTGGGGGACTTTATTCGCAATGGAGACACGAGAGTAAAACGTATAAAACAATCCGGCGGGACTTATTCATACTATTTGACCAAAAACGAGCAAAATATTGCGATCGACGTTTTGACTGATGCAACAGAAACCATAACAAAATCGGTAAAAGTTGACAAAAGTAAAACTTACAACGAGAGAGATTTGCACAAGCTTCTAAGTAGTTACTTGAAAAATACAGGTATTTACTCAAAGACAATTTTTCATGAACAGTCAAACGGCAAAGACAACAATCAAATTTGGACTCACCCCGACATGGTTGGCATTAAGTTTTTAAACTTACAAACTAAAGCCAGCCAAAACTTTATAAAATCGGTAAACCGTGTTGACACTTTCAAATTAAGTTCTTACGAAATAAAAAAGGAGATCAATAGTGACAGCGAACTGAAAAAAGCATTTTTCCAAGCTGTTTCAAATTCAAGTTGGGCAAACTTTGGTTATTTAGTTGCATTTGAGTTTAGTGACAGCTTGACGGAAGAAATTGAAAGATTAAATCAATCGTTTGGAATTGGAGTAATAGAATTAAACGCAAATCCATATCAAAGCAAAGTTCTGTTCCCTGCTAAGTTCCGTAACTTGGACTTCAAAACCATTGACAAACTCTGCAAAATCAATAAGGAATTTGAAAAGTTCATCGAGCAGACAGAGAAACTAATGACAGCTGAAGATCGGTACTACAAATCGACAGAGAAGGAACTTGACGAGTTTTGTGACGACTATTTTGCAAACGACAGTGAAATAGAAGAATATTGCAAAAATAATCACATACCGACAGAATGAAAAGAACCACTGGCAATAACAAAGTGTAGCGGTCAATAAGGGTTTCCGTGGTATTCGAGCATCCTGCCCCGCATAAACTTCGGGTTAGCTTGACAGTGACGAAGCCCGCAATCCCTTACTGCCGCTACACTCAAACGTTAGCCGTCAGTGTAAGAAGACCGTGCAACATTGAAAGCTGACATAAAAAATGTAAATTTACGAATTAAAAAAAGAATATAAGATATAATGGCAAATAGCAATTTAACAAACGCAAGAAATGCAAAGAATGATGAGTTTTATACACAATATCATGACATCGAATTAGAGGTAGCGGCATATTTGGAATTTGATGAAAATGTATTTCGTGGTAAAACAGTTTTATTACCTTGTGATGACCCTGAATGGAGCAATTTTACTAAATTTTTTGCTCAAAATTTTGAAAGATTTGGAATAAAGAAATTAATTAGCACAAGCTATGCAGTTGAAAGTAAAATCTACAAAAGCGGATATCAACCAACATTATTTGAAGTAAATGACCCTCAATATGATGAATATAAAACTCGAAAAAATGGGAAAATCTTTACATTAACGAGAGATAAATCGGGAGACGGAAAAATTGATGTAAATGATTTAGAATGGAAATATTTAAAAGGAGATGGGGATTTTAGAAGTAAAGAAATAAAACTGATTAGAGATGAAGCCGATATTATAGTAACTAATCCACCTTTTTCTCTTTTTCGTGAATTTTTAGCTTGGGCTGTAGAAGCAAATAAACAATTTGTGATAATTGGAAATATCAATGCAATAACTTATCGTGAACTTTTTCCATTAATTCAAGAAGATAAACTTTGGCTCGGGGCAACAAATTTTAATAAAGGTATGTATTTTAAAGTACCTGAAGACTTTGTATATGCTGATACTTATAAATTTGAAAGAGAACAAAATGGTGATAAAGTAAATCGAGTACCGGGTGTTTGCTGGTTTACAAACATCGACCATGGAAGACGTCACCAACCTCTACCTTTAATGACAATGTCAGACAATTTAAAATTTAGTAAACACAAAGAAATTAAAGGGAAGGTCGCATATGACAAATATGAAAACTATGATGGTATTGATGTTCCATTTACAGATGCTATTCCTAGTGATTATGATGGTGTGATGGGCGTGCCAATAACATTCCTTGACAAATATTCCCCTGAACAATTTGAAATAATTTGGCAAGCAAGCGGTAATACAAGAGCATCTGCACCAAAAGAAATTTTAAAACGCTTAAAATATAAACCCCACCCCGAAGATAGAGGCGGTTGCTCAATTGTAGATGGTAAACGGACTTACGGAAGAATATTAATCAAACACAGAAAAAATATTAAATGAAAACTATACTTAAAACAGACATAACAGTTAAAGATATTTGCGAAGGTTTTGTTTATAATCAACTTGAAGGCAAAGGTCTTTTTGGACTATCAGGAAAATTGACAATACAACCCGAATATCAACGAAACTACATATACGCAGACGGCAAAAGAGATGTTGCTGTAATAGATTCAATACTAAAAGACTATCCATTGGGTTTAATCTATTTTGTAAAGATTTCAGATGACAAATTTGAAGTTTTAGATGGACAACAGCGTATTACTAGTTTTGGTCGTTTTGTTACGAATAAATTTGCTATAAAAATAGATGGTATGGAGCAATATTTTGAAAGCCTTGCCCCAGAACAACAAGCAAAAATTTTGAATACAAAATTAACCATATACGAGTGTGAAGGCGAAGAACCTGAAATAAAAGCTTGGTTTAGAACAATTAATATTGCAGGCGTTCCATTAACAAATCAAGAATTAAACAATGCGATTTATTCAGGTCCTTTTGTTACTTTGGCAAAAGCTGAATTTAGTAATAGTCAAAATGCAAATCTTCAAAAATGGAGTGCATATGTTTCTGGAAGTGCAAACAGACAAGAAATTTTAGAATGTGCTCTTGATTGGGTCAGTAAAGGTAAAATTGAAGATTATATGGCATTTCACAGAAAAGATGAAAACATAAATGAATTAAAAACTTATTTTACCACTGTGATAGATTGGGTATCAACTGTTTTTTCAGATGTTGAAAACGAAATGCGTGGATTAGAATGGGGCAGACTTTATGAAACATACAAAACACAACCATACAGCCCTCAAAAAGTATCAGAAAAAGTCAAACAACTTCTTTCAGACTTTTATGTGAAAAATCGAAAAGGTGTTTTTGAGTATATTCTTGGTGGTTCTACTGACACTAAACTATTAGAAATACGGGTGTTTGATGAAGTAACAAAAAAATCTGTTTATACAAAGCAAACAGAAGATGCTGAGAAAAAAGGTGTTTCTAATTGCTCATTATGTGCAATCGGTCACGATTCCAACAAGACAAAAATTTGGAAAATTACTGAAATGGATGCCGACCACGTTACTGCGTGGAGTAAAGGGGGTGCAACTGACATAAAAAATTGTGAAATGTTATGTAAAACTCATAACAGAGCAAAAGGAAATAGATAAAAATGACTGAAGAAATAAACACCGAACGGCTAACACGCGGTATAGTTAATTGCCGATGCAGTGGGTATTCGAGCGGCATAGCTCGTATCAAAAGTAGTTGTAACATGATACGGAAGTGCTTCGAAATCGGCAACTAACCATACCGCCACCGTTAGCACCAATTTAACAAAACAATACAACAACATATGAAGAGACAAATTTCTGACACAGAAAAAGAACAGGTAAGACTTCAACAACTTGATAAAGACGGTTCTTTGAGATGTTTTATTTCCGGTGAAGTGATCGGCGACTCAGACGCAATAGAGTATGATCACATTTTACCATATTCGAAAGAAGGCGACAGCGATCTTTCGAATATTCGTATCGTAAAAAAAGACTATAACAGGAGAAAATCTGACCAATCACTTTACGACGTTAGAGACAACTTAAAGCTTGAAAGACTTTTCAACGAGAAGAAGAACAATATAAAATTGCAAGACATATTTCAATTAAAGGAAATAGTAAAAAAAGCTTTTCATTTTAGCATTCAAAGCGATAGTATTTCAGTAGACGATGGAACAGACAAACAAACATTCACTTTAATGTTTGACAAGATTTTAAATGTTCAATATTTCTATGGTCGGATTCCAATTAAATGGCTTGAAAATGACGACCAAGAAGGTCTTCAACCTAGAGTGATTGACTATAAACGATTAATTTCTCTCCGAGATCATTTGAAAGACCATCCGCAGCTTGCACCTTCAATTGCTCGGTTAATTGACAACAAACTCAAACTCTTTGATGGTCAACACAAACTTGCAGGTCAAGTTTTAAACAACATTACAGAAGTTGACATTAAAGCATACATTTCTCCTCTTGAGCCAGAAAAGGCAAAGAAACTGTTTGACGATTTAATGATTACAAACCTTGATGCTCATTCTAAACTTAAACAAATTCCATTTTACACATCGACACTTTTAGATCGATTGTCTGTAATATATAAAGAGATGCTTGATGAATTTACTTCTACAAAGCCAGTTGATAAACATTCAGAAGATAACTTCATAAGCTTTTTAGTTGCAGAAAAACAGCACAATAGGACGGATGCAAAACAAATGCTTAAAAGTGCAATCATTACTAATGCCGTAGAACTTTCAGATTTAAAACCATTCACAGCAGAAGCTTCAAGAGATGCAGGTTATGCTTTATCAATAGACTTACTTAAAACTGCCGTTTTCCCAAATACACTTTTTTTAGAACCATCATCTGCCAACTTTAAATCATCAGGTGATTTTAGAGATTCAGAGTTGGAAAACTTCAATGAACTTGCTTCACTTCTTGTTGAATGTGGATACTTAAATAATTGGGTTCAAAATATACGAGGTAAATCATTGACAAACATAGAGCTTAAAGCAAGAAGAATTTGGCATAAAGGTGCAGTTTTAACTTGGGCTCCATATTTGAAAAGTATCTTAGGCATGGCTTTTAATTTCATCACCAACGAAGACCGTGAAAAGCTTTTGTATCGAGCAACAATGGATTCAAACCAAAAGGATAGAATTCGAGTTTGTTTAAATAGACTTTTTAACCATCCTCTATGGGACGAGCCAGAAGGAGAAATTGACAGCTTACTTGTTTCGGCAAGAAAACAAGATGACTTATTCAACAGAAAGGGGCTGACAGAAATTTATGTTTTAACTGGACAGAATAGATAACAGAAAAAAACTGGTGCTAACAAAAACTATATGTCAATTGCCGTTTCCGTGCTGACAACAAGCCGTGTAGCCCGCAACAACGGCGGTGCGGCTCGACAGGAAAGCAACCCGCAGTCGGCAACTGCATATAGTTCCGTCCGTTATGCACAAGCTTAAAAAGACACAGACAATGAAAAAACTGAACATTTTTTTATTGACAATTTTGTTTATTACTTCTTGTCAATCAGGAGACACTGAACGATTGGTGACAATTGAAAATAAATACTCTATTTCGTTACCTTCCTTTTTAATTAAAGCAAGTACGACTTTAAATGAAGATGCTTCTTTACAGTATATCCACACTTGGAAAGAGTTTTACGTAATAGTTATTGACGAATCAAAATCCGAAATGCAAAAGGCTTTAGAAGACAACAACTTGACTGAAACCTATTCAAATGACATTAAAGGCTATTCCGATTTACTTTTAAAAGGCTTTGAACAATCAATTTCTATATCTCAAAAATCTGAGATAAAAGACACATTAGTTAATAATATGCCTGCAAGAATATTGACGATTAATGGAACTGCTGAAGGAATTAATGCCTTTTATTCAATTGCATTTATCCAAGGCAATGAAAGATACTATCAAGTTATGGCTTGGACTTTATCAAGTAAAGAATATGAGTACAAAGACAAAATGAATAAAATAATGTATTCACTAAAAGAACTTTAAATCAATTGTAAAATGTTTGAAAATACATGGAATAATATAATTGACTGGTTTCGCGACAGAAGCGAAAGAGCAAAACTTGTACGAAGTTTCAATGATTCAGCAAAAAATTCATTCGTTGGTGGAATTGCCCCAACACTTTTAAAGGCAAGTATTTCTAAAGGAGAAAGTTCATATAAACACCAATTTTCAAATTGGTTGAATTCTGGTTATCGAATACAAGCATTTACTGGTAGAGTTCTAACGAAAAATGAACTAATTCATATCGGCACAGTAATTCTTGATGACAGCGTTTTAGTTCGCAGACTAATTGTACTGGGATTTGACACCTTAGAAATTCATGGTGACGCTGGAACATATGGTTGCAGATGGCAACTAAAAGATTATATACCACTTCCAAAATTTAATGAAAATGAATGACACATTAATTCAAGACAGTATTAAAGTAGCAGGTAAAACTATTTCAAAAGTTACAGAAGCTAATGATAACACCAATTGGTGGATGTGGCTTGCAATTGTTGAATTAGGAGTAATTGCCTACCTAATTTTAAAAGAAAAACTAAAATCAAAAGTTACTGCAAAACAGCAATTTAAATCTGAATCTTTAAAACAAGATATTGACTTCAACAATATAATTAACAGTTCTTTCAATTCAATAAAACTTTACGATGAGCTTAAAGTTAAATGCCACCCAGACCGCTTCCCAACAGATAGAGAAAAGAACATTATTGCAGAAAATCTTTTTCAAGAAATTTCTAAAAATAAAACTAATGTCAAGCGTTTGCTTGAATTAAAGGAAGAAGCAATTCAGAAACTCAATATAAACTTTTAAAAATCAAACAAAATGGAAAAAATTTTAATTTTAGTCGTTGTCGCAGCACTTGTTGCATTACTTGGTAGAAATCGTAAAATTGGTTATGGTTGGAGTTTTGTACTCTGCCTTTTCCTTTCACCAATTATCGGCTTAATAATAATTCTCTTCTCAAAGAAAGTTGATAGCGTTGACTTTGTAGATGTAAAGAAGGAAAACGAGCAAAACTAAGTATTTATGAAAACAACAGGAATTATTTTACTGGTACTTGGAATTCTATCGACACTTGGTGGAATTCTTGGAACAATTGGTGGTCGTGAACCAAATTTATCAGGGTTAGCTTTTGTTGCTTTAGGTGGTTTCTTGATTTACAGAGCTAATCAAAAGAAAGAAGAAGCAGAAAAGAAAAAACAATGGGAAGAAGGCAGACCAGACAAGGTACAATAAAAGCCATGTGCATAACATAGTGTAGCAGCAATAAGGGTTTCAGTGGTAATTCAAGCATTCTGCCCCGCTCAATCTTTTGTGGTAGTGGACAGTTTTGTAGCCCGCAATCCCTTACTGCTGCTACACTCGTCCGTTAGCAACAAGCTAAAAAGAATTAAAAAAAGAAAGGAGAATTATGAGGATATTAATGATTGGTGCAACAGGAAAGTTTGCAAAGTATGTAATTCCTGCACTCAAAAAGGAGCAAATTGAAATAAAAGCCCTAGTTAAAAATGATAATAGGGCTGATATTGCAATTGCAAATGGGGTGGATGAAACAGTAAATGGAGATTTGAATGATTTGAATAGTTTACGTTACGCTATTCAGAATGTTGATGGCGTTTACTATTTAAACCCTGTTTTTATGGAAAATGAAATACAAATGGGACTAAATATGGTAAAAGCAGCCGAAGAAGCAAAGATTGACAAATTCGTTTTTTCAAGTGTGTATCACCCATCTCTTTCTTTAGAAAACCACGTATCTAAACGTCCAATAGAAGAAGCACTTTACGAATCAGGAATGAAATTTGTCATTTTGCAACCAGCTATGTTTATGCAAACAGTCGGTAATACTTGGTCGGTTATTAAACAGACAAAACAAGTTGCATTACCTTACTCAAAATCAGCAAAAATGAGTTATGTGGATTATCGGGATATAGCAGATGTCGTTGCAATTGCTTTTACTGATAATAAATTAGATAATGGCACTTTTGAACTTAGTTCTAGTGGAATGTACAATCGTATTGAATTAGCAGAAATTATTAGCAAAAGTATAGGGGATAAAGTAGAAGCAAAAGAAATTGGTTTTGAGGATTTTTCAAAAGGAATGCCAGACGGTTTTGCTAAAAACGGATTGAAAGCCATGTTTGAACACTACGACCAATGTGGCTTCCACGGAGGCAATTCATTAATTCTGGAAACCATATTAAAACGAAAACCAAGAACTTTGCAGACCTATTTTGAAGAAATGGAGAAAGAATGTTAATCAAAGCCAGTTGCTAACAAAGGCTAAAATCAAGCGGGCGGATAGTGCCAATTTGAAAGGTATTGTAACTAATAAACTTTATCGCAGGTTGACAGTGTCCTGCTCCGAAATGCCCGCCAGCTTTTAGCCTCGAACGTTAGCGTTCATTTCCCGGCTGAGCGGCATTTGTCCCGATAATCATTTGGACTGCTCGGAATACCGTTGAAATTGTATTTCAATAAAAAATAATATAATTTCGCAAATACAATAAACGAATATGCCAATAAGCTATCAAATAAAAGATCAATATGCCATGCATTACTTTACTTTCAGGTGGTTTTAAGGGGATATTCCCGGCTAAGCAAAAAATGTTTTTCCACTTGTAACATAGCTGAATTTATCATTCCGCACAATAAAAAACAGTAACAGAAATAATTTGAAATAAAACGATTGAAAAATGGAAGAACTAATCATCAAAAACAAACAAAAATATTTTGACGACAATTATCCGTTTAAGGGTATTCCTAAACTGACGGATAAGAAAAGATGCATCCATTGCAACAGCATTATTACCGTCGGCGATTAGAAAATTTTTAGACAAATCAAAAAAAATCGTTGATGGAGAAATATTGAATCCTATCACCCAGAAAATAGTAACAGTAAATGCTCAACCAACTCAAAAAATGATGGAACTTATTGCAAAATTAAAATTACCACACTAAAAGGGACAAGTCAGGAAATATTTGTATTTTTGAACTTTTTATAAAGCATACAATGTGTGTGCTTTGCTTATGCAAGGCACACACAGGCGTTTGCTGTTAGTGGCGGGGCAGTGCTTCACGTGGTAATTGAAACTTCTGTTCTTCGTGGAAAGTTTAGTAGTATAATCGCCACCGAATAGCAACCGCCAAAATGTTACCAGCAATATTATAGCAGAACCCTACAATGAGAGTAAATGTTATGAAGTTTTTATTTTTAGTGTTAGCAGTGTTGACCTTGCTTTTTCAAAGTTGTACGCCGTTTAAAGTGGTTTCAAATACAATCAATCAAAGGACTGAAATATCAGGAGTTTATTCCAATGATTGTGACTCAACTAACAACAAACACGCTTCTAAAAAGCAATTATGGCAGTCAATTGACGAAAAGTATATTGAAGTAAAACCTGGACTTGTTGTTAAAGTTCAAGAAACCAAAAAGAATAAATTGTTTGCCCAACTAATTGAGTGTGACAGTGTAATTCGTGAGAAAATAATCAAAGGATATTTTAAAGACGACCAATGTTATTACAAGCGAAGATTCTTTTATGTCGTTCCTATTTTGCCAGTTCTTTGGTGGTTTGAAAACAGACAGACGCGACTATACCGAAACCAAGACTATTTAGTATTAGAAGAAAAATACGATACAGGTGGAGCCATAATAATTATGGCTGGAGAAAATACTACGAACACAAATAGATTTTACAAAAAAATACGTTAATCCATATCAATGAAACAAGATTTAAGAACAAAATACTGCTGGTAATCGAGGTACTGTCTTAAAAAGCAAATAAATTTTTATTTATTTTTGAACTTTTTATAAAGCTTACAATGTGTGTGTGTTGCTCATGCAGGGCTCACACAGCGGCTTACCGTAAGCGGGTGTAGTGAAAAATAAAAGAAAACAACAAGTAAAAAAATATATAGCGGATTGACAGAAAAGGGATATTAAAACCCGCCAGCCGGTAAGCCGCAAAACATTATGCACAAGTGAAGGGAAGACAAGACGGACAATTAAACAGTATCATGACATGACAAATATCAGGGTAACAATTCATCTTCAACTTCACGCTGACCGACTTTTCCGACACACAAAGCCAACCTAAATGTTTAAAATTTTACCCCACCGCACTTTTCCGCCGAAGGCGTTTTGGCTATCGCAAATTTGGCACATTTGCCTTTGTCCCCAAAAGCATAAGCTCAACCAAAAGGGCAAAGTCAAAAGAGGAAAATTACCAATATTCTTTAGTTCTTCTATGAACTTAATATTTTTATCGCAAATATTTTATCAAAACAAAATCTTATCTTTGATTTGTGTTTCAAAAATTGAATGATAATGAAAAACAACTTTGTTACAATTTCAAGTCATGTTATTGCTTGGGGCTTGATACTAATGGTGCCATTTTTACCCAGTTATCAGGTTTTTAAATCTTTTGTCCCAACAGATAATATTTCATTAGTTCCTATTATTACCTTATGTCTTATCTTTATAATTATATTTTATTTCAATTATTATGTTCTAATTCCCAAATTCCTCTTATTAAAAAAGTATTTGTTATACTTAAGCACACTTGTATTAAGCATTGTTACTGCGTTTGTTCTGTCTGGTATATTTTTAAATTTATCTGATTTCAATCCAAGTCATATAGAAAGCATTAATCCTGTATTAATAAAAATAGAACCTATTCTTAGAGCAAATGCTTTCTTAATGTTGATTATTTCAATCCTGGCGTCAATTGCATTGACAATAAATAATCATTTAAGGCAAGCTGAAAAAGAAAAATTATCTGCTCAAATATCTTCTTTAAAATCACAAATTAATCCTCACTTTCTATTTAATACGTTAAATAATATTTATGCCACGGCAATTGACAAATCCCCGCAAATTGCCGATATGATTGATAGACTTTCTGAAATGATGAGATACACTATGAAAGAAACTCAAAATGATTATGTGCCATTAGACGAAGAAATTAATTACATTAACAATTTTATTGAACTGCAAAAGTTACGATTAGAAAGTAAGATAAAATTTGATTTCACTGTTGAAGGAGAGTTTACCGAATTGCAGATTGCCCCAATGTTGCTTATTCCATTTATTGAGAATGCATTTAAGCATGGTGTAAATTCCGAACAAAATAGTAACATCAGAATTAGTATTAAAGCAAATGAATCTGAATTACATTTTTGGGTTGCAAATAATAAAGTTAACGCTCAGTCCGACACAATCGAAAAAAACGGATTAGGTATTGAAAACACTAAGCATCGTTTAAAGTTGATATATCCTTCCAAGCATTTATTGACGATTAAAGAAACTGAAAATGATTTCATTGTATCACTTCATATTAATTTGTTATGATTAATGCTATTGCTATAGATGATGAACCATTGGCTTTAAAGGTGATTGAATCCCATTGCGAAAAAACGGACTTTATCAATCTGCAAAAAACATTTACCCATCCTACTGAAGCATTAAAGTATTTACGTAAATATCCTATTGATTTATTATTTGTAGATATACAAATGCCCTCAATGAATGGAATTACCCTCGTAAAAGCCATTCAGCAAAATACTATGATAATATTTACAACTGCATTCAGCGAATATGCTGTGGTAAGTTACGAACTTAATGCCATAGATTATTTGTTGAAGCCGATTAACTTTAAACGCTTTACCCAGGCAGTAAACAAAGCCAGTGAATACTATAATTATATTAACAAACAAAATCATTCGGAAGATAAATATATTTTTATTCGTGCAGATTATAGTCTGGTAAAAATTCCTTCGGCTGATATTTTATATATTGAAGGACTTGCAGACTATCTGAAAATTTTTATTAGAGACAGAAAAACTGTCGTTGCGCGTATAACTATGAATGACATGTTAGAAAAACTTCCTTCAAAAGATTTTATTCGTGTTCACCGAAGTTTTATTTTACCTTTTAACCGAATTACGTCTGTTCGCTCAAATTCTATAACTCTTCCGGAAAGAGAAATTCCTATAGGTAAAACCTATATTAAAGATTTTAACAGCCGATACGGGCAATAATATCTCATCAACGTATCATTCTTCGGCAATCTTAATCCCTTCTTCTCAATAATTTTTTCATCATTTATTTTGATTTCAAATTTGCATCATTATTACAAAATAATGATACAATGAGAAAAAAATTAAAATCTAAAGGAATAATATTTCTATCCTTATTTCTTGCAACAAGCAACTTTTATGTGCATGCCCAAAAACCACTAACACTTAAAGAGTGTATCAATTATTCGCTTACAAATAATAGCAGCATAAAAATTGCCAATTATAATGTTGATATTTCACAGAAGAAAATTACCGAGCAGATAGGAAATTATCTTCCTCAAATCAATGTATCGGGTGAAGTGGATGATAATTTAAAACTTACAACCCAGCTTATGCCTGCTGAAATGATGGGAGGAACTCCGGGTACGTACGTCCCTGTAAAATTCGGAAACAAATACAGCATGTCGGGAGGAGCGCAATTAACACAAAAACTATATGATCCTGTTAGCCTTTTAATGATAAAAACAGCAAAAATCAACAAAAACATTTCTGAGCTCACACAACAACAAACAAACGAACTGACGGAATATAATATCAGCTTGATTTATTATCAGGCATTAGTTATCCAAATGCAAATGAATGTACTCAAGTCAACCCTTTTTGCTTCTGAAAAATCATTAAAATCTATAGAATTAAAATATAATAATGGAATGGCAAAGAAAATTGATGTGGATAAAATCAAGGTAAGCTATAACAATACAAAATCTCAATTAGAGCAGACAGAATTAAGCTATTCACAATCTTTAAATACTCTTAAATACAATATGGGAATGCCATTGGATAGTGCTATAATTTTAGCCGATACAACCGTTGATGCCAGCTATAATAAGTTTATAGCAGATACATTAACCAAATTTCAGATAGATAATGTTTTTGATTATCAATTAAAAAAAGCAAACATATCTATAATGCAATTGGATAAGAAAACAAAGGTATCGGCGTTTCTGCCTTCTCTGTCTTTTTTTGGAAATTATAACTTTAATGCAATGCGTCAGAAATTTACTTTTTTTGATGCAAACAAAGACTGGTATCCAAGTTCAGGTATTGGTATTAAACTCACTATTCCTATTTTCGACGGCTTGCAGCGAAATTCAAAGCTGGCTCAGTCAGAATTCAACATTAAAATAGCAAAAGAGAATTTATTGCTTACTGAACAATCAATTAAAGTAGATATTTCTAACTATGAAATTCAGTACAAAAATGCGTTAGATAATATCAATAGGGAAAAAGAAAATCTTGATTTAGCCGAAAGTGTATATAAAAATACACAATTGGAATATCAGCAAGGCACCAGCTCTACACTCGACCTCATCCAGTCCGAAAGTTCATATATGGTAGCTCAAAACACGTACTTCAATAAATTACTGGATATCTACATTGCCCGTCTTGATCTTGAAAAAGCCAAGGGTAATTTAATGAAATTTCTCAATAATTAAAATAAATAGGATCATGAAAAGAACAATCATCATCATTATCGCTTTAGTAGTATTGGCGCTTATTGTGTTTAGGCTGTCAACCAATTATAAAAAAATAAATGCCAACAAAAATGTAAGTACCGATTTAGCTTATGTGTCTGTAAATGTTTTTCCCGTTTCAAAAATGTCAATAAACAACAGTCTGCAATTGACAGGTTATATGGAGGCATATTCAGAGATAGATATTGCTGCAGAAGCACAGGGAACAATTACCTCATTGAATGCTGTACTTGGACAGGAAAAATCAAAAGGTAGCATTATAGCAACCATTGATGATAAACTAAAAAAACTTGCCGTTCAAACAGCCAGCATCAGTGTTGCAAAACTTAAAAAAGATTTGGAAAGGTATAATAATCTTTATAAAGGTGGTACTGTAACAGAACAGCAATTAAATGATGCCCAAAATTCGTATGATAACGCTGTAATACAATTGAAGCAAGCCGAAAAACAACTTGCAGATGCAACAATTACATCCCCCATTAATGGTGTTGTTACAAAAAAATCAGTTGAACAAGGCGAGTATATCAATATAGGCAGTCCTATAGCAACAATTGTTGATATTTCAAAACTTAAAATAAAATTGAATGTCTCCGAAGCTAATGTATATCAACTTAAATTAAATGATAAAGCAATTATTACAACCGATGTATACCCCGGAGTAACATTTGAAGGAAATATTAGCTTTATTAGTTCTCAGGGTGATGATTCACATAATTATCCAGTTGAAATTGTGATTTCCAACAGTTCAAAATATCCTTTAAAATCAGGAACTTTTGCAAATGTAATAATAAAACTTCCTGTTGTAGCGAAAGCACTGTATATTCCACGTGAATCTCTTTTGGGAAGTATAACAGAAGCCTCAGTATATGTTGCCGAAAAGGACAGGGCAATACTTAAAAAAATTATTGTGGGAAGCGGAAATGATAAATATATAAAGGTTATCTCCGGTTTAAAGGAAGGCGAAGAAGTAATCGTAAACGGTCAGATAAACCTATCCGAAAACAAGGCAATTAAAATTGTAAATTAAAAAATAACATTTATGTCAATCACTGAAATTGCAATAAAAAGACCAACTCTGGTAGTCGTAATTTTTACTGTCTTAGCTATTCTTGGGATAACATGCTATACAAAATTAAACTATGAGTTAGTTCCTAAACTTAGTTTTCCTGCACTCAGTATAACAACAACTTATCCGGGTGCATCAGCAAATGAGGTAGAAAGTTCTGTTACCAAAAAATTAGAAGATGCTCTTTCTTCTTTGGAGAATGTTAAAAGCATGCAGTCAACTTCTCAAGAGGGGCTATCCTCAATTACTATCGAATTGGAATCAAGTGCTGACGCTAATTTAGCCGTACAGGATGCCCAACGTAAAATCAATGCAATGGTAGCCGATTTTCCAACCGGTGTGAAGTCGCCATCAATTAACAAATTCTCTTCCGATGAAATGCCTGTAATTAAACTTGGGGTTACAGCTAAAATAGCCCCGACAAAATTGTATTTGCTAACGGATAATCAAATCAAATCACAACTTTCAAAACTTAATGGTGTGGGGCAGGTTTCGCTGGTAGGAGGAAATGAAAGGGAAATTAAAATCAACATCAATAAAAGCAAACTTGATGCATACAAGATTACCATCAGCCAGGTTTATCAGGCAATTTACAATTCAAACATTGAAATGCCGACCGGCAAAATTGAAAGTGATGTTAAACAATATACGGTAAGGTTATTGGGGAAGATTAAGTCTTTAGATGAGTTTCGTAACACAACGGTTTCAAGAACAACTTCCGGCAGCAGTATCAAATTATCAGATATTGCTGAAATTGTTGATGGTATTGCAGAACAGACTAATTTGAATAAAATAAATGGCAAAAATTCTATTGGAATTATTATTCAGAAACAAACAGATGCTAATACAGTTGATGTTTGTAAACGGGTAAAAGAACAATTGAAATTGCTCGAAAATCAATATTCCGACTATCAGCTAAAATTTGATATTGCTTCCGACAATTCCACATATACCTTAGCTTCAGCTAATGCAGTAATGGAAGATTTAGGTTTTGCCATATTGCTTGTTGCATTTGTTATGTTTATTTTCTTACATAGTATCCGAAACTCATTTATTGTTTTAATTTCTATTCCTGCTTCAATTATTTCGGTTTTTATAGCCATGTATATTTTTAATTTTTCGCTCAATTTGCTCACCTTAATGGCTCTTTCTTTATTGATCGGTATTTTGGTTGACGATTCCATTGTGGTTTTGGAAAACATACACCGTCATCTGGAAATGGGGAAAGATAAGCGTAAAGCGGCGCTTGATGGCAGAAATGAAATCAGCTTCACTGCTGTTGCTATAACCATGGTAGACGTTGTTGTATTTCTACCGCTTTCATTAGTATTTGGTATGATAGGCAACATGCTAAGGGAGTTTTCCCTGGTTATCGTATTTGCAACTCTCATGAGCCTCTTTGTTTCGTTTACCGTTACCCCTTTATTAGCATCACGTTTCAGCAAAATACAGGATTATACAAAAAAATCCATTATCGGAAAGTTTTCTGCCTGGATAGAAACTACATTTAAAAAGATCGTAGGATATTACGAAAGAATTCTGCAATGGTGTTTAAACCACCGTAAAACAGTGTATCTGACGGTAACCGTATTAATCATAATATCATTTTCCCTTGTAGGAATGGGGCTGGTGGGAACTGCATTTATGAATGATGGCGACCAGGGAGAATTTATTATTAAACTTGAAGGGGAACCTCAAAATACTGTTTACCAGACAACACAGCTAACACAAAACGTAGAAAATATTTTGCTTAAAAAGCCGGAGGTTGTTAAAGTTTTTTCGAACATCGGGTATTCAAGTTCCGATTTTGGAACGGGAAGCGGGGTAAATAATAAGAGTGAAATAACTGTTAATCTTGTTTCAAAAGATAAGAGAACAATGTCTGTGGAACAATTTGCAGCAATGATAAAAAAAGAAGTTCAGGAAATACCCGGATTAAAAGTTAGTGCAACTCCTACTTCCATGAATGGAAATGCTGATGATGCACCTATACAGGTGTTGTTACGTGGGCCTGACGTAAATAAACTTTTTGAAATTGGTGATAGTGTGATGAAAATTATAAAAGAAATACCTGGAACCAACGATGTAAAACTATCAATTGATAAAAGTAAACCAGAATTACAGATCAAACTTGATAGAGAAAAAATGGAGCAATTAGGTCTTAATGTGCAACAGGTTGGAAGTACGCTAAACCTTGCATTAGCCGGAAATACTGACCTGCAATATTCCGAAGGTGCCGATGATTTTGACATTAATGTTCAGTTCGACCAATTCAACCGTAAAAAAATTGACGACGTGGGTTCCCTCACATTTTTAAATAATCAGAGTAAGGTTGTTGAATTAAAAAACTTTGCAACCATTATTCAGTCATTGGGTCCTAATAAACTTGAAAGATACGACCGTATTTCATCTCTTACTGTAAAATGCTCGGTCTATGGTCGTCCGGTTGGAACCGTTGGTAATGAAATAAAAACTGCGATAAAAGAAAAAATACATACTCCTGAAATCACCATTGACTATAAAGGTCAAATGGAAAGACAAGCTGATGCTTTTAGCAGCCTATTTACGGCCATTGCTTTCGCTTTGATTTTAGTATATCTTGTTATGGTAGCGCTTTACAATTCATATCTGTATCCATTCGTAGTTTTGTTCTCAATACCAGTAGCCATAATCGGAGCCTTGTTTGCATTAGCTCTTTCAGGCGAATCGCTAACTATTTTCTCTATGGTTGGAATGATCATGCTGATTGGGCTTGTATGTAAAAATGCAATTCTGATTGTTGATTTTGCAAATAAATTCAGAGAAAAGGGGCTTGCCGTCAAGGAAGCACTGATAGAGGCGGGAAAAGAAAGATTAAGACCCATTTTAATGACAACTTTGTCAATGATTTTTGGTATGCTTCCTATTGCTCTCGCATCTGGGGCAAGTGCAGAGACCAAAAACGGTTTGGCTTGGGTTATTATTGGTGGTCTTACAAGTTCTCTATTTTTCACACTAATACTGGTACCTTCTGTTTATATGACTATGGAAAAATATAAAGAAAAATTCAAAAAAATATTTTCACGGAAAAAACAAATCATTGCTGTAGAAAGTTCTATATAAATTAACAACCTGAGTTTGGGTTAAGGATATGAACAAAGGAGTATTAATAAATTATTGATCTAAAAATAAATAGTGGCATTGTTTTTCTTGA
>Ga0183101_1000302_pt6 | contig 36096 bp, 30 predicted proteins | sample Biomet3_FD_127790 | JGI IMG/M metagenome (GOLD analysis project Ga0183101, IMG submission 127790) | Microbial communities from bioreactor (seeded with sewage sludge) at LBNL, California, USA - Biofuel metagenome 3 | ecosystem: Engineered > Bioreactor > Anaerobic > Unclassified ... | reverse complement strand
GACAGGCAGTCCGCGCCGGCAGGGGCATACGGGCGCGGGCTGCCTGCGCCCGCTCTAGGCGGGCAAGCCCAGCTGAAGACGGATGTGGCGCACATCGGCGTCTTCAGGTTTGAACGGGTAATTGCGTATGCCGGGTCCCGGGCGCGAATTGGCGTAGGGGCGGTTGCAGGCCACCTCGCCGTCGCGTCCCGTGCAGCCGCAGGTGCGAAACGGTTCGCCGGAATCGATGGCGGTATCCAGATCGGCCCTGGAAATACCGTATCCCGTCAGTGCGTCGCGATCGTTGTAGGTAAAATGGCGCTCGTGGGCGAGGTCGCTGTCGATAAGCCAGCGCGCCAGCTGTATGCGGCGGTACTGGTCTATGGGCGGCGGCAGGCGGTCAGCCAGCGGCGACCCCCCTTCGGGGAAAAATGAAAACAGGTGGGTATTGCCGCCCATGTCGTGCACACGCTGCATGGCGCGGCACATGTCCTGCTCGGTCTCGCCCATGCCCACCATAAAGTGCGCCCCGGCCATGCCCTTGCCAAAAATATCCAGGCTTTCGCCTAGGCACTGCCAGTAGCGGTTCCACGAGTGCGGGCCGCCGACCCCGCTCCCCCGGTAGTGGTCAAACAGCTCGGGCGTGGCCAGGTCTACGGCCACGCCGATTTTATCCGCTCCGGCGTCGCGCAGTTCCTCAAGGTTCCTGCGCGTGATGATGGTGGGCGAGATAAGCATGGATACCGGTATATCTACCGCCTGCCGCAGGCGGCGGCATATCCGGGCCGCATCCCGAGGGGCGCGGCTGTTGGTGAGCATGGATATGCAGATGCGCTTGACGCGCTCCTGACGGCGCACAATGCCCGCGACGATTTCCTCCACGGTAAAGGCGGGCCAGGTCACGCGGATAAAACTTTTGCTCGAACTTTCCTTTTTTTCTTTGGCGCCTGAAAGGCCGCAATAGGCGCAACGGGCTGCGCAGCCCGACCGGTAGGTCAGCAGCAGGTTGATGCACGAAAGGCAGGCGTTGCGGTAAAAAGCGCCGGGTGCAAAATCAAGCGTCATGGCGGCGGCAAGGCTCATGCGCGCCACTTCCGGGCTTTGAGGTTGGGTCTGTTGCCAGCAGGTGGGGCACTGGCTGTCGAGTTGCTTAGCTTGGCTCATGGTATTCTCCGGCAAGTATTTTGGCTGGTGCGGGGCTGGCTACCAGCCCTGTGTCCCCTCACCCAGCAGCACAGAACAGCAGGTTTTGCGAAATTCCGCCTTCAGGCCCATGCGGGCGGCAAGGGCTGCGGCCTCATGCGAGGGCAGCGCCATGCGGTTGATGCCCGCACGCAGCGAGAGCACCTCCAGGGCGCTGGCGTCTTTGCGCGGACGGGCGCAGCCAAGGCTTATCTGGCTGTTTGGCATAAGCTCCCGCGCACGTATCACCAGGCCGCACACGCCGCGCGGGTCAGGCTGGCGCACGTTTTCCATAGCTGTGCCCGGCAGGTTCATATAGGCCACTATCACCAGCAGCTCCGGCGGGTGGCGGGCCAGAATTTCCAGCGCGTGGTTTTCGCCCATCAGGCGGCCAAAATGCAGCCCGGCCACGATGTGCGGCACCACAGGCAACCCCGCGTAGGCCAGGGCCTCAAGGCTTTGCCGCAGCAGCCGCAGGCCGTCGGGCAGATGGTAAACGCTGGCATAGGTCTGGTCGCTGCCGATAACGTCAATGAGCGCCTGATCTACTCCCGCGCTCCGCAGGGCCTTGGCCTCTCGCTTGTCCACCATGCCGCAGTGCACTGAAATGTAGAGCCCTGTTTCCTGCTTTATGGCGGCGATGGTGTCGGTAAAATCCTGCCACGGCACCTGACCGCGTCCGTTGCACCCGCCGGAAAGCAGCACCCCCTGCGTGCCCTGGGCGACCAGCTCGCGGCATTTTTGCAGTAAACGCTGGGGAGAGCTTACGTCTGGCATGCCGAGCAGCAGCTTGCCGCCGCAGTGGGCGCACTGCTGCCGACAGACGCCCCCGGTGATGGAAAGAGCCGGATACTGCCCCTGAACGCCGTCGCGCACGTACATGCCCGGCAGGTAGAACAGAATCTTTTTTCCGTGAATTTTCCACGACAGCTCGCGCGCAGCGGTGAGCCGCGCGGAGTCCCAGCGCAGCTCCGGCGGGATATCTGCGGGCCATGACGAGCAGTAGCCGCCGTATGTTCCGGGTGCGGATACGCTAAGTTGTTCAGCTAGCTGCATAATATTCCCTGAATCCTATCCAGAATTTCCTGATTGCGGCGTCAAGCGAACCCGTGTGCGCCTCCCACTGCTGGCGGCGCTGATGCGCGTGGGAAAGGGCGTCGCCGTAAAAATCGGCCCATTCTTCCTCGTATTTGCGCAGCAGGGTCAGATCGTCCTCAAGCACGGCCCTTGCCGCCCAGCGGCCCGCCATCGCACCGCCCACCACAGCCTGAAAAATGCCCGCGCCCGTAATGGGGTGGGTGTGCCCGGCGGCGTCGCCGGCAAGGATGGTGTCGCCGTACACGTAGGAGCGGGGAGGGCCGGCGGGTATCCATCCGCCAGTAAGGCCAAGCGGTCTGTCGCCCACAAGGCCGAGCCCGACCATGCCGCGCACAAACCGCCGCAGCGCCCAGCGCAGGCCCGGCGTGCCCGGTGTGGGCAGCATGCCAAGACCCACATTGGCCACGTTGCCCTTGGGAAAAACCCATGCGTAGCCAGCGCGGATGCTCTCGTCAAAATAGATGTGGGTGTGCTCCAGCTTTTCCTGCAGGGGCAGGCGCACCTGTATGGAGGGCAGGCAGTGCGGCCTGGGCAGGCCTACCCAGCGGGCCACGCGCGAGACAGGGCCGTCGGCCCCAATGACAACCCGTGCGGCCACGCCGATTGTGGCGTTGTTGGGCGCGGACAACAACACCCTGCTGCCCGCGCCGCCTTCGCGGCCCACAGCGGCATGGCCCGGAAGAATCCTAGCGCCGCTGCACACGGCGGCGCGGGCAAGAGCCTGATCAAACATTTCCCTGTCTATGACGCAGCCGGGGGCGACCATGTCCTGTATGCAGCGGCCATGCAGAAAGCTGCGCATGCCGGTTGTGCGCTGCACGATATATTCGTCGCCCACATCGGCCTGTCCAACCAGCATGGCGGGTATGTACTCGGCGCAGCGCACGGGCCTGCCTACAATATGCCGCCTCTCCGCCACAACAACAGCGGCCCCGGCCTGAGCCGCTGCGCGCGCGGCGCTTGATCCGGCTGGGCCGCTGCCCACCACAAGGACATCACAGGTTATGACCCGCATGACGTCGCCTCCCCGCCAGGAGCGTGCGCCTGCTGCGCCACACGTAAAATGGAATGCAGCAGGGGCATGTTCAGGCTTGTCTGGCTGCGAAACTGCCCCTTGTAGGCCGCTTCGCTCTGATCCAGCTCGTAGCAGGTGGTATTTTCTATATCTATGAGAATGCCCGGCAAACCCTGGCGGTCAAAGTCTTCGGCATGCTTGATGTAAAAAGGCTGGCAGCAGCAGCCGATAAAGGCGGGCACGCCCTGTTTTTTGAGCTTGGCCAGTTCTTCCATCAGGTCTTCAAAATTGGTTATGCATACGGTGCGCAGCTTGCGCTCGTGCCCCAGCGTCCAGGCCTCGCCCACGGAGCACTCGCCGCATGCGCGGCAAGCCTTGGTAAAGCGCAGGTCGCAGTCTTTGAGCTTGGCGCAATAGGGCAGCAGCAGTGCCTCTGGCCCGGCTGCCAGCACCTGGTCAAAGCTGCCGTTGGTGGTAAAGATGCGGTTGCAGTGCTCAAGCGGTATGCCGTGACGGGCAATGGCGGCTTTTTCCATGGCCATGCGCAGAGGAATGCAGATGTCCTCGGCATCCATGTCGGGTATGGCTATGCGGCCGTCGTTGAAAAAGTCGTGGATTCTGCCGCAGAGCTGCTCCATATCCAGAGGCTGGCCGCGCAACGCCGCCTCAAGGTCAAACAGGGCGCGCGCGGGGAACGACAAAAAATCTCCGGTAATAAAGATGTTTTTGAGCACGCGGCGCGGCATGTTCAGCTGCATGGTCACGCGCACAAGGCCGTAGGGCGACTTGCGCGCGCCCTGCACAACCTCTGTTTTTTCATAGGTGGGGCGCACCATGTCTATCCATTGCTGAGACTGAAAGTAGGGCAGCCGCTCGGCCAGCATGTCTTCCTCTTCTGCCGTAAGGCCGCCGGGCACAAGGTTTATGCCCATATGGCGCTCAAAGGCGTCGGCAAGGGCAGCTTTTACGTCCGCGCTGGCCGGTACGCGCCCAAGTTCCCACGCCAGGCAGGTGACGCGTTTTTTGACGGAATCGATCTCCTTGGCTTTGAGCTTTTCGACGGGCACGCGCAGGCATTTGAGCATGGTTTCCACGTCAAAATCTACCAGCAGCGTACCCTGAAACAGAAATGCCGCATCGCAGTCCGTGCCGCCGGTGCCGGAAATTTTGCGCCCGGCCACCTCTATGTCGTTGCGGGGACGAAAGGCTGCGTCTATGCCCATGCCGCGCAGGGCGGTGACGGTAGGTTCGCACAAGCGTCTAAACAGGTTGGCGTTGGGTATGCCCACGCCAAAAAACGCTTTGTCGCAGATAAGCTCCCAGCCTATCTGGCTTTCGTCAAACAACAGGCCGCCTCCGCCGGTGATGCGGCGGTTGATGTCGATACCCTGCTCGCGGCAGTAGGACAGGCGTATTTCTTCCTGTATGGACTGGTGAAAGCCCACCAGAACCGTGGCCGGTTTGAATTGCAAAAAGCGCAGGGTGTCCTGCGAGCGGCCGCTGCCGCGTATTTCAAGCAGCACCTCGTCAAGCGCCATATTTTCCGCCGCCGTAAGCGGCGGCAAATCAAGCAATCGCCACTGCATATGCGTCTCCTGATGGGGCGTTTGACGCCTCTACAGCCTGCTGGGCATCGCCCCGCAAAGCCGGTTCGTGATCCCTGTTGTGCTGCGTAACTGCTGTTTACACACCTTTGCCCCTGCACCGTTTTTTTCAGAGGCCTGCCCGCTCCGGTCATACCTGCGCGAGGGTTGCCCCGGTTTGAGCCTCTGCGGCCTTGCGTTTGGCCTCCCTGGCGTGGGCCTCAAGCGAGCGGGCCACAAGCTGAGTCATGTCCAGCACTTCTATGTTCACCTTGTTGCGCTTGGCGTAGGTGGTCATGGTGCGCACGCACTGCTGGCAATTGGTGACAATGGCCTGCGCGCCGGTGCGCAGGGCTTCCTCGACCTTGCGTTTGGACATGGCCGCCGCAAGGTCGGGGTCGATCATCTCAAGGTTGCCCCCGCCGCCGCAGCACAGGCAGTGCCGACGGTTGTGCTCCATCTCAACCAGCTTGAGGCCGGGGATACGGGCCATGACCTCGCGCGGCTCGTCAAATACGCGCCCGCCGCGCCCCAGATCGCAAGGGTCATGGTAGGTCACGGTCATGGGCAGCTCGCCCAGGGGCAGCCTGTCTTCAAGCACAAGCTGTATGACCATTTCGCAGGCGTGGGCCAGCTCAAATTCCGGCGGGTACGATTCGCGCCAGATCTGGTAGCAGGAGGGGCAGGTAAACACGACCTTGCGCGCGCCCCGCGCCTTCACGGCTTCTACATTGTGTTGGACAATGGCGGGCAGGTCGGCGCTCTGCCCCGAGCCCACAAGGGGAAAGCCGCAGCACCACTCGTCGCCGGCCATGATGGTAAAGTCCACGCCTGCGGCTTCCAGAATTTCCACAAAGGCCATGGGAATTTTTTGCGCCAGTGGAAAGTAGGCCCCCACGCAGCCTGTAAAATAGACTACCTCCGCCTTGTCCTTTTGGCCGCCGCCCTTTGGGGGCTTGCGCATGTCGTCCACCCAGTCGCCGCGCTCGTCGTTGTCTTCGTCAAAGACATTGTGGCTTGCTTCAAGGTTGGTACGGATCATGCGGATTTTTTCCGGGGCGTCCCCCGTGCGCGACAGTTCTTCGCGCAGGGAGAGCCACAGGTCCTTGAGGGGCAGCCCGGCAGGGCATATCTCTTCACAATCGCCGCAGAGCGAACAGCGAAACACCGAAGTGCCGTATTCCTTGAGGCGCTCGGGCGTGGCTGCAGGCTCGCGGCCAATCACGTCGCACAGCGCCCGCCAGAAAAAGTTGCGGTCGCGCAGCAGTTTTTTGAGATTGCCCATGCGCACCTGCGCCGAAAGATCCGCATCGCCAGAAGCCGCCACTGCCGGGCACACGGCGAGGCACTGCCCGCATTCAGTGCAGGCATCGAGCGCCATGCGCTGTCGTATGCTGAATGCTGATTGACGCATGGCTTAGTCCTTTTTGAACTTCTTGATGTCCTCTTGCAGCCAGGCTTCGAGAACGTCCTTGCCGCCGTGGATGAGCGAATTGATCTGGCTCATGTCGCTGGGCTTGATTCTGTACATCCAGCCCTTGCCGTAGCAGTCGGCGTTGATGACCGTGGGGTTGGCCTCCAGCTCTTCGTTGACGGCGGTTATCTCGCCATCGGCGGGGCTGTAGACCGTGCCCAGCCACTTGCCCGATTCCACCTTGGCAAATTTTTTGCCCGCAGTGACGGCCTTGCCCACAAAGGGCAGCTGCACAAACACGATCTGGCCTGCCAGCTTTTCGGCAAAGTCGTCCATGCCGATGACCAGCTCGTCGCCGTCGACGCGGGTCCAGAAGTGGTATTGGTCGTAGTACAGGTCCTCGGGCATATTGTATCCGGCAATTTCCATGACGATCTCCTTAATGTGATGGTTTAGGCCTGGTGGCGGCCACGCAGGGTTTGAACAAGTAGAAACAGGGGGGCCGTAACCATGTGCCGCAACTGGCTAAAGGGTATGTAGGCCACCGTAAGCGCGGTAAGTGCAGCGTGCGCGTACCAGCCCCAGCCGTAGATGCGCGCAAGGCCTGCCTGCCCCAGAGGGGCAAAAGCCTGGGCCAGCGCATAGCCCGCAAAGGCGTAGCCGCTGCCCTCGGGCATGCCCGCAAGGGCAATGCGCATGCCTTCAAGCACAAATCCGGTAAGGGTAATGCCCAGCAGCAGGTACAGGGCGGCCCAGTCGTGGCGGGGGGGATTGGCCGCCACGCTCTTTTCGCGCCGCCACAGGGCTGCGGCCAGCAGCAGGCCCAGCAGCAGGGCAAGACCGCTTATGTCAAAGAGCATGGCTCCACCCCCCCAGTTTTTGTCCAGCAACAGCCAAGGCCACTGGCTGGCCGGGGACAGCAGCGAGCCGGAAAGACCCAGCAGGCCCCAGACAAAGCGGAACAGGAAGGGGAAGAATATGAGCGCATGCACGGCCCAGCGCATGGGCGATTCGCGGTACAGCCGCCGCTGCAAAAACACGTCGCAGCACAGGGCGGCCCAGCGGCACTCGCTTGCGGCATGATGCCGGGGCGCAGGGCAGCCGTGGCTTTGACCCGCAGCGGCGGCGTGTCCCTTTTGCGGCGAGCCGTCGCCCAGATTGGCGCACGAGAGCCAGAACAGCCCAAGGCCCGCAAAGGCCAGCACAAATATGCCAAGGCCGATCTGAGAGGGCGTGTCCTGCACACTTAAGGTTGCCGCGTGGCAGCCCATGCACAGCACGCTCTTGGGCGGCAATATTGCATTGGCCGCGCCAACCTTGCCGTTGCCCGCAAAACCGCTTGCGGAACCGCCCTCACCTGTGCCGCCCGCCATGCCGCCAGCAGGGGCGGCGCTGTGGCAGCGCACGCAGGAGGCCGTACCGCTTGCAAGCGTCATGCTGTGCACGTTGAGCGGTCCGGCATTGACGGTAAAATCAACCTTGCCGTTGTTAAGCACCGGGGTAACGCCTGAGAAGTGGCACGCGCCGCAGCTCACGTTGCTGTGGGCGTCGTGGATGGTTTTTTCGTCATGTCGGGCGTGGCAGGTAAGGCAGTTGACGCGATCCTGTCTGTTGTGAGGGTAGCGGGCCGCATCCGTGTGGCAGGTGAGGCAGTTCATGTCGCCGTGGGTCATGGATTTCAGACCTTCGGCGGAAATTCGCGGCGTGGCTGTGCCCGGCGCTGCGGCGGAGGCATCCGGCCCGTGGCATGTAAGGCACATCACAGGCCCCTGCGGCTGCTTGCCCTTGCTGAACGTTGCGGGCGCGGCGGCCATGGCCCTGCCGGTCTTGAGGCCGTGGCACGAAAGGCAGGCGGCCACATCGGCAGCGGGCTTGGGCAGCCCGGTCTGGGCCTTGTGACACACGTTGCATGAGTTGCTCATGTCGCTGGCGGGGCGCAGACCCCTGGCCCGGGCCTCCGGCCCAAGAACATAGTGCGGGTTATGGCAGGTCACGCAATTGGCGTAGTCCTGCGTTTTCATAACGGGTTTGCCGCCGTGCGTGCCTTTGGCCAGATCGTCTTCGACCGAGCCGTGGCACTGCAGACAGGTATCCCGGTTAAAAGCCGTGCTTGCAGGCTTGTTGAGCCTGTCGGCCCCAGGGTGCGCGTGGTCGGCCTGCTCCGCGTGGCAGTCGGCGCACGACATGCTGGCGTGGGCAGAGGCGTGGAAGCCAGTTTCGTCAATAAACCACCTGCCCGGCCTGTCGGCGGGCATGCCGTCAGCTGGCTTGCCCTGTTGCGCCGCGCGGGCGTCGGCGGGCATAGCCGTCATGGCCGTCAGCACGCAGGCTGCCAGAAACATCAGTGCGGCAGTGGTAGAGCCGCGCTTGCACATCCTCAGCTTCATATCATTCTCCTCAGCACGCTTCACAGGTATGTGCTGCCAGTGGGGCCGTTTCCGTCATGTCCGCCAGCATGGCTTCGGCGCGGTACGAACTGCGCACCAAAGGGGCCGAGGCCACGCCCGTAAAGCCCATGGCGAGGGCTGTTGTCTTCCAGTGGTCAAATTCGTCCGGGGCCAGATACCGCGCCACAGGCACATGCGCATGCGATGGCGCAAGGTACTGCCCAAGAGTGAGAAAAAGGCAGCCGTGGGCCAGCAGGTCAGCCAGGGCCATGCGAATTTCGTCCCATGATTCGCCAAGGCCCAGCATGATGCCCGACTTTACGCGCAAACCCTGCCGGGACGCGTAGCGCAGAACCTCAAGGGAGGTCTGATAGCTGGCTCCGGGGCGCACCTGCGCAAAAAGCCGTCGCACGGTTTCGAGGTTGTGGTTGAACATGTCGGGCCGGGCTGCGCACACAGCCGCAAGTGACTGGGGGTTGCCCTGAAAATCCGGCACCAGCACTTCAATGCTCGTCTGCGGGCTTGCGCCGCGTATGGCCGTAATGGTGCGCACAAAATGCTCCGCGCCGCCGTCGGGCAGATCGTCTCGCGTGACCGAGGTTATGACCGCATGCTGCAGCCCCAGTCTGCTCACGGCCTGCGCCACGTTGCCGGGCTCCGCCCTGTCGAGCGGCTCGGGCGCGCCCTTGGCCACGGCGCAATAGCGGCAGCCGCGCGTGCATCTGTCGCCCATGATGATAAAGGTCGACGTGCCGCGCGAATAACATTCCCCCTTGTTGGGGCACTGGGCCTCCTGACACACGGTGTGCAGGTGCAGGTCGGCAAGCGTGTTTTCCACCGGGCGCAAACCGGCCTCAGGCCTGAGAGAAACCGTCAGCCAGCCTGGACGGTGCAAGGGCCGTCCGCTGCGAGGCGTAAAGAAAAACTCGCGGGCAAAGGCCTGCACAAAGCGCTGGGAGGCATCGGCAAAATCAACCTCTGATCCAAGCTCGGCGGCTATGGAGGTGATGCGTTCCGTAGGATTGCCGCATGGGGTGATGAGGCGGAACCAGTCCACATCGGTGTTGACGTTGAGGGCCATGCCGTGAAAGGTCACCCATTTGCGCACGGCAACGCCCACGCTGGCGACTTTGCCGCCGTTTATCCATACGCCGGGGCCGTGCAGGCCAAGCTGCGGCTCAAGCCCATAAGAGCGCACTACGTCGGCAATGGCGGCAAGCAGCTTGTCCATGTACAGATGCAGGTCTTTTTGGCGCAGACGTATGACAGGATAGGCCACCAGCTGGCCCGGACCGTGAAAGGTCGCCATGCCGCCGCGTTCCACCCAGTAAAGCCCTACGCCCAGCCGCCGCAGCGATTCCTCGGCAACGCGCAGGTGGTCGGCTGTGCCGCCGCGCCCCATGGTGATAACGGGGTCGTGCTCAAGCAGCAGCAGGGTGTCGTCCACCACGCCGCCGATGCGTGAATCGGCGCGGCGTTTTTGAAAATCGAGGGCTTCGCCGTATTCGATGCGTCCCAGCTCCAGTATTTCGAGAGGCAGGTTTTCGACCGGGGCAAAACCGGCATCGGCATCAGGCGGGCATGTGAGTAGGGCGGACATGGCTGATTCCTTGTAATGGCGACTGGTTCAACAGTTTTACGGCGGGGGGCCGGGGAGGCCTTTACCCCGGGCCCAACGGCTCCCCCGCCGGTTCCTTCAATGTGCGTCAGCCACGCTTGGGCAGGTACAAAGCCCAGCCTGCGGCGTCGCGGGCGGCGTCGACCACGGTTTCGCAAAATGCCGGATGCACGCGGAAGCCCTTGGCAAATTCGCGCACCGTGCACTCAAGCTGCATGGCCAGCACCGCCTCGCCGATAAGCTCGGAGGCATTGCTGCCCACAATGTGCACGCCCAGAATCTCGCCCGTGTCGGCGTCGGCAACCATCTTTACGGCGCCGTCCACCTCGCCGCGCAACATGGCGTAGCCATTGATGGAATATGGAAATCCACCTACTTCCACCTCGTAGCCCTTGCGCTCGGCCTGCTCCTCGGACAGACCCACGGAGCCCATTTCCGGGCTGCCCCAGATGGCGCGGGAAACAAGGTGAGCGGGGAACCTGGAGCTGAGGCCCATGCAGTTTTCCGCCGCGCAAATGCCCATGGCCGAAGCCGCATGGCTGAGCATCCAGCCGCCGGTGCAGTCGCCGATGGCAAATACGGACGGGCAGGCGGTACGGCATTGCTGGTCAACAGCGATCCCGCCGTTTTCATTAAATTTTACGCCTTGAGCCTCCAGCCCCAATTGGGCTGTCACAGGCTTGCGCCCGGAGACGAGCACCCTGTCGGCTTCGACGGTCTGCTCCTTGTCGCCGCTCTTAAGCGTGCAGGTTTTGCCGGAAACCTTGACGAGGGTGTGGCGCGCCATGATCTGCACGCCGCGCTCGCGCAACGACTGGGACATGCGCTGGCCGGAATCCTGATCTTCATCGGGCAGAATGCGCGGGCCGGGCACGGCGTAGATCACCTTGCTGCCAAGGATGCTCAGCAGGGTGGCTACCTCCACGCCGATATAGCTCGGGTCGGTGATCAGCACCGAGGCCGGAGCCTCTGTCATGTCCAGCAGCTGGTCTGTGGTAAAGGCCGCCTGGTCCAGACCGGGAACATCGGGCTGGGCAATGGTGCTGCCGGTTGCAACGATGATGTTTTTGGTCTCAAGCTTTTTGCCGCCAACTTCAACCGTGGAGGGCGAGGTGATGACGCCCATGCCCGAAACCACGTCCACGCCGTTGTTGGCGAGCAGCGCTTCCATGCCCATGCGTATGTCGTTGGAGACTCCCTGCTTGCGTGCCAGAACAGCGGCAAAATCAAGCTTGCCCACGGTGAGCTCCAGGCCAAATTCGCCAGCCTTGCGCGCCTGCTCAAGCAACGTGGCGGCGCGCAGCCATATCTTGCTGGGAATGCAGCCGCGCATAACGCAGGTGCCGCCCATATTTGCCCCCTCCACCAGGGCCACCTTGCCCTTGAGTTGCGAAGCGCGGATGGCGGCGGCATACCCGCCGGGGCCACCACCAATGACAACTACATCGTACATTGTGTTCTCCTGATCTGTGCTGGTTGTGCAGTATGGGCGCGGCATTGCCGCAGCCTTGCGGGGAGCGTGCTAAAAAAGCAGCAGGGCCGGTTCCGACAGATATTCCACAAGCGTTTTCAAAAATTCGGCTGCGGGTGCGCCGTCTTCCACCCTATGGTCAAAGGTGAGGCTGAGGCCCATCATCGAACGGGCCACTATGGCTCCGCAGCGAATGACGGGTTTTTCCACCACGCGGCCCACGCCAAGGATGCCGGTTTCGCCGGGTTTGAGGATGGGGGTGAAAAAGTCGACCACAGAGTGCGCCATGTTGGTAATGGTAAACGTGCCGCCGCTCATGTCGTCGGGCGTCAGCTCGCCCTTGCGGGCGCGCCCGGCCAGCAGGCGGGCCTCTTTGGCGATGTCGAGCAGGCCCAGCCTGTCGGCATTGTGCAGCACGGGCACCATCAGCCCCTCGGGCAGGGCCACGGCCACGCCCATGTGCACCTCGGCGTGGCGGGTGATGGTCGCGCCGTCAAAGGTGGCGTTCATGCGCGGGTGCTTTTTCAACGCTTTGGAAACAGCCAGAATCAGCACGTCGTTCATGGAAAGACGGAAGTCTTTGTTTCTCCTGTTGCGCGACTTGAAGTCGTTGATGACGTCCACGCAGGCCGTAACGTCCGCCTCGCTTACAAGCGTCAGCTGGGCCGAGTTCTGCAGGCTGCCCATCATGTTGTCGGCAATGATCTTGCGCATGCCCTCCATGGGCACGGAGCAGGGCACGTCCGCGCTGGCGGGCTGGCCTGAACTCAGGCGGGAACTTTGGGCCGCCGCCGCAAATTTTTCGGGGTGCAGGACGCGATCAACGTCTTCGCGCACGATCTTGCCGCTCTCGCCGGTGCCGGTGAGGGTCGAAATATCCAGCCCGGCCTTGGCTGCCACTGCGGCGGCCAGCGGCGTGATCCTGATTTTGCCCACCAGCTCGTGGCGCGCCCGCACGTCGCCCTCCACGATGCGGCCGTCGGGGCCGGTGCCGGTAACGCAGCCAAGGTCGATACCAAGTTCACGCGCCAGCCGACGCGCTGCGGGAGACGCTATCCCGCTAGTGCCAGAGGGTTGCCCGGCGGCTGGCGCGTTGGTTTTTTCGGGTTTTGGCGCGCCAGCTTCCGAACCAGAGGAAGCGGGGGAGTCAGACGCGCCATCCACCCGAGCAATGTTTTCACCAGGTTGGGCCAGAATGCCCAGCACTGCCCCCACAGAAACCTCCTGCTTGGGCTGGACGACAATTTGAAAGAGCACGCCGTCGGCGGGGCTTTCCACCTTGTTGGTGATTTTGTCGGTTTCCACTTCAAACAGATCATCGCCCTGCTTGACTGCGGCGCCTTCGGCCACAAACCATTTGGAAACCTTGCCGGTCTTCATGGTCAGACCAAGTTTCGGCATGGCAAGTTCTATGCTCACTGCTGTTCTCCTGCGATGTTATGTGTTGCGGCGGAAGGCTGCCTTTTTGCCGTCTGCCCGTGCCGTTGCGCGTCAGCGGTAAACCATGCCGCCGTCGATGAGCACGGCCTGACCGGTCATGTAGTCCGAATCCGGGCCAGCCAGATAGGAGACAAAGGCGGCGACGTCGTCGGGGGTTTCCGGTCGGCCAAGAGCGATGCCCTCGCAGTACTTCTTGTAGGTTTCGCCCTTGGGAGCGCCGGTGATTTTGGAAAATCCCTCGTCGATGGCCACCCACATGTCTGTGCCAACAACGCCTGGGCAGTACGCGTTTACGGTAATGCCGCGCGAGGCCAGCTCGCGCGCCGCCGCCTGGGTCAGGCCGCGTACGGCAAACTTGGTGGCGCTGTAAGCGCCGATAAGGGCAAAACCGTCGTGCCCGGCTATGGAAGATGCGCTGATGATCTTGCCCCTCTGCTTGCGGGCGATAAACTTTGTGGCGGCGGCCTGTATGCCCCACAGCACGCCGTTGACGTTGATCTTGAAGATGCGCTCGATCTCGTCGGGCGTGACGTCCAGCAGCGCCTTGACCTGGGCGATGCCCGCGTTGTTGACCATGACGTCAAACCCGCCAAGTTCCCTTTCCGCATGGTCCACGGCGGCAAAAACCTGCTCGCGGTCGCTTACGTTAGCCGTATAGGTGGCAACCTTGCGGCCAAGGGCGCGCACTTCGTCCGCAGTGGCCGTCAACTTGTCACTGTTCATGTCTACAAGGCAGATATCCGCGCCGTCCCTGGCAAGCCGCAGGGCTATGCCGCGGCCTATTCCCTGAGCGGATCCGGTAACCAGAACAACCTTGCCGTTGAGAGTCATAGTCATATCCTCCAGTTGAGCACGGCCTTGCAAAGCCGTGCAGCGGGGGGTGAACAAAACAGGACGTGAAACCGTGCCAGCGTCAGGCAAAAATGCCGTCGCCGCTGGCGTTGCCGAGGCCGGGATGGATGTCGAAGCGCACCACGCCCACAGGCACCTTGACGGCCCTGGCGACCATGGCCGCGCCCTCGTACCCGAAGCCGCCGCACAGCTCGATGGCGGCGCAGCCGTCGTCGGATACGGCCTTTTGGGCCGCCTCAACGGCTTCCTTGTAAGAGGTCACGCCAATGGTCAGCAGCTCTACGCCGGGGGTGCGCGTCCAGCTGCGGTGCTCGGCCTTCACTCCGTTGCTTTCTCCACGGGGACTCAGAAAAATGAATGCGGCCTTGAGTTTCATAAACAAGCTCCTTGTATTCGGGTGATCAGGCTTGTTGAGCGGCCTGCGCCTAATTGGCGTAGCAGACCTGCGCGCCCCGCAAAAACAGCCCGCGCTGCCGGGCGTATTCCATGACGCGGGCCACATCCACCACGCGCATGGTGTCTTCGGACAACCGCACGCAGGCGTTTTGCCCGCGCCGCACCTCAACCTCTCGCTCGCCGTCCAGCGCCAGCACGCAGGGCGTAAGGCCCACGGGCACATCGTCGCCCGGCAAAAGCTGGCGCACGCGGGAAACGCCCACGTCGGCAAACAGGCCGGGGCCGATGGCGGCGCGCACGCGGCAGGCAAAATCTGGGTCAAGATCAAGTGCCAGGCCGCGTGGTTCTTCGGGCGAGATGCTCATGAGCTGCCCGGCCACAGTGGAGAGGCCTATGCTGTCTGGCCGACAGCGGGAAACGACTATCTGGCTGACTTTGGTGATGTCCCAGATAGCGCGGGAGCCGAGAAAAAGATCATCGTACACCGCCACGTCCACCAGGGCGATGTCCCTGAACTGACCGTCCACATGCACTTCAAGCAGGCTGGCCTCGCGGCAGCCTTCGTCAATGGTTACGCCGCCGCAGGCGAGCACTCCTGCGGCAAGGCCAGCCACGGTTGCTTCGGCCATGACAGGGACAACGCTGGTGGTGGCAGGGGAGAGGGGGGGGGGGGGCGGGGTGCGGGCCGGGGGCCGGGAGGGGGGGGGGGGTCGGGCCTCATATAGCAGTTCAGTTCAAAAAGTGGCGGGCTAACAAAATAGAGATGCCGCATCCCCGGCAGGAAAAATGAGCGCGTTGCGCAGGCAGGTTAGCGCGCCCGGTGCGGCATTAAGGCTGTTACACCAGGTTCTTGCCAGCGTTGCCCGCGCTCGTGCGGTCCGCACCGGCAGCGGGGGCGGAGGCGTTGTTGGCGTTGTGACCGCCCGTGTCATCCGTGCCATTAGCGCTAGCCGTGCCGCCCGTGCCATCTGTGCCAGCAGAAGCGTCAGAAGCGGCAAGGTGATGGGCAACAATTTCCGCGTCGGTGATCTCGTCGTCCTCCCCGTTGCGGAAAGGGGCTTCCCCATCGGGCGCGTTTGCGGCGGCCTGAGCAACGTTTCCCTGGGGCAATGCTTTGGCGTCTACAACCTGCCCGTCAAGGGCAAAACGTTGAGCCTCGGTTTGGGGCAGGGGCACACAGCCTTTGTCCACCAGCACAATGCCGGTGCGTTCCAGCACCTCGCGGCGGTATTCATATTCTTGCATCATCCGGTGGTGGCGGTAGACAAACCAGCGGTGAACCAGATAGCACACGGCGATCATGGCGGCGATGCTGCCCGCTATCCAGGGGACATACGGCGTCAGCGCGCCGCCCAGGCGCACCAAAGCGGAAAAAGCGCCGTCCACAAAGAACAGACCAGCGCCAAGCAGCATGATGCCGAGCAGCAGCACAACAGTGGGGGCGTTGCGAATAATGGCATAGAACCGGCGCAGGCGTTCGGGCACCTGCTCGTTATCGGCAAAACCTTCTCCATTGTCAGTGGGAGGGGCTTCTTCACGTCCCAGATAGCGCGAAACATAGGTGCCTGAAAGATGCACAATAAGCATCAGTCCCACGGGCGCGAGCACGGCGGCAACAGCCCAGCCCAGCCAAGGAAAGCGCGCCAGCGGGGGGCCGCCGGGCACCTCTGGGGCAGAGTGCATGACACCGTAAAAAAAAGATACGCCGCCAACGACCAGCTCCACAAAAAAAATGGCCACCATAAGATATATGAGCGCATCCTTGTACGGGCCAGCGTACCAGGCTGCACGGGGTGCGCGACGGGAGCCGCCCGAAGGGGAAGCTGCTTGCCCGTGTTGATCGCCCCTGTTTTTTTCAGAATTCCGCATGCGATACCTCGATTCCAGATACATACGATGCCGCGCTTTTTCCCGCAAGCGTCAAGGCCGCGGAGAAAGGATTTCCCCAAAGCGAGCGCCCTTGCCCAGAAACGGCATCTGGCTTACCTTGCCTGCATGCACCCGGGAGGTTCACATGCATATTCTGGTTACAGGCGCGGCGGGGTTTATTGGCTATCATCTTTGCCGTCGCCTTCTTGCCGACGGGCACAGTGTGGTGGGCGTTGACAATTGCAACGACTATTACGACGTGCAACTGAAAAAAGACCGGCTGGCAGAGCTTGCAGCCATGCCTGAAGCCGAGCGCTTTCGTTTTGAACTGCTGGATCTGGCCGACGGCCAGGCCCTGCTTGCCCTGTTTGCCAGCGAGGGCTTCACGCATGTGGTCAATCTGGCCGCGCAGGCGGGCGTTCGCTATAGTCTTCAGAACCCGGAGTCATACCTCAACGCCAACCTCCTGGGCTTCGGGCACATTCTGGAAGGCTGCCGACAAAACAAGGTGGGGCACCTGCTTTTCGCCTCGTCGTCATCCGTTTACGGCATGAACGCGGCGCGCCCCTATTCCGTTCACCACAACGTTGATCACCCGGTGAGCCTTTACGCCGCGACCAAAAAAAGCAATGAGCTTATGGCACATGCCTATAGCCACCTGTTCCGCATTCCCTGCACGGGGCTGCGCTTTTTTACGGTTTATGGACCGTGGGGCAGGCCCGACATGGCCTTGCATCTCTTCACCACGGCCATTGTGCACGGCAAACCCATCAAGGTGTTCAACGAGGGCCGCATGCGGCGCGATTTCACCTATATCGACGACATCGTCGAGGGCGTGGTGCGGCTGCTCCCCCTGGCTCCAGGCCCTGACCCGAAATTTGACCCTGAACACCCCAACCCTTCAAGCAGTTCCGCGCCCTGGCGCATCTATAACATTGGCAACAACAAAACGGTGGAGCTCAACGATTTTATCGCCGCGCTGGAAGACGCCCTGGGCATGAAAGCCAGCAAAGAGCTGCTGCCCATGCAGCCCGGCGATGTGGAAGCCACCTGGGCGGACATCGACGATCTTGCCGCCGACACCGGATTTTCTCCCACAACGCCGCTGGCCGTGGGCATCGCCCGTTTTGTGGCCTGGTACAAAGAGTATTATAAAATATGAACGACGACACCCTTGCCCCCCCGGCGGCTGTGGAAGCCACAGCCGCGCCCTCGCCCGCCCGGCCGGAAATTCTGGCTCCGGCGGGCGACGCGCCTTCCTTTCTGGCCGCACTGGCCGCGGGCGCGGACGCCATCTATCTTGGCCTCAAAAATTTTTCGGCCCGTATGCAGGCCGAAAACTTTGGCCTGACCGAACTTTCGCGCCTGACGGACCTGGCCCATGCCGAAAACGCGCGTGTGTATGTGGCCATGAACACCCTGGTGAAGCCGGGCGAACCGGCGCAGGCCTATCGACTGGCCGCGCGGCTTGCCGATCAGGTGCGCCCCGACGGCCTTATCGTGCAGGATCTGGCCATGCTTGATCTGGCCCGGCAGGCGGGGTTTGAGGGAGGCCTGTTTCTCTCCACCCTGGCCAACCTGACGCACCCAGAAAGCCTGATTCAGGCAAAAAAGCTGGGCGCTAACCGTGTTATTCTGCCGCGTGAACTTTCCATAGACGAGGTGCGCATGATGGGCGAGGCCTGCCCCGAAGGCCTTGATCTGGAGTGTTTTGTTCATGGCGCATTGTGCTATTGCGTTTCTGGCCGGTGCTACTGGTCCAGCTACATGGGCGGCAAAAGCGGCCTGCGAGGGCGCTGCGTGCAGCCTTGCCGCCGTGTTTACCGGCAGGGCGGGCCTGCGGCCATGGGGCTGATTCGCAATGCGGAAAGGGAAGAGCAGGAGCAATCCCGGCGCGAGCAATCGCGGGCCGACATCGCGCGCAAAAACCGCACCGGCCGTGGCGGCAGGGACGAACGCGCCGAGGCCTTTGAAGCGCCGCGCCGGCCTTCGGGGCGGCAGCAGGCGCATGGCAGGGTGAGCGGCAAGGAACACAGCGGGCGCTGGTTTTCGTGCCTCGACCTTTCGCTGGACGTTTTGGCCAAAACCCTGCTGCACATTCCGCATCTTGTTTCGTGGAAGATCGAAGGGCGCAAAAAGGGTCCGCACTATGTCTACCATGTGGTAACGGCCTACCGCATGCTGCGCGACAACCCCGGCGACGCTCAGGCCCGCAAAATGGCCGAAGAAATTTTGCAGATGGCTTTGGGCCGCCCGTCCACGCGGGCGCGCTTTTTGCCGCAAAAAGAGAACACCATCCCCACCACGCCCGACGGGCAGACCAGCTCCGGCCTGCTGGCGGGCAAAATCCGCATCGAGCCGGAGGGCGGGGTGACGCTCAAGCCGTTTTTTGAGCTGCTGCCGCAAGATTATCTGCGCGTGGGCGTGGAAGACGAACGCTGGCACGCCACGCTGCCCGTGACGCGGCGCATTCCCAAGGGCGGCAACCTCGCCCTGCGCCTGCCCAAGCATAAAACGCCCAAGGCGGGCACGCCGGTGTTTCTTATTGACCGGCGGGAACCGGAATTGATGCGCATTGTCAAAAGCTGGCAAGCACGGCTAGAGAAAATGCCCGCCCGCCAGAGCAAAGCGGTGGAAAGCGAGCCGCGCATGCCCCGGGGCGTCAAGGCCAAAACGCGGCCGGATATTCAGGTGCGCGCCAGCCTGCCGCAGGGCAAGGAAAACCGCACCGGCCGCAACCAGGTGCAAGGCCTTTGGCTTTCCCCGCGCAGCGCCGAAATATCGCGCACAGTGGCCCCGCGCATGAGCTGGTGGCTGCCGCCGGTTATCTGGCCGGAGGATGAAGACCCCTTGCGCCGCGCCATAGCGCGGCTGTGGCGTGACGGGGCGCGGCACTTTGTGTGCAACGCCCCCTGGCAGCGGGGGCTGTTTCCCGACCAGCTTGACGAAAATGCCGATCTGCTGGCCGGGCCGTTCTGCAACGCCGCCAACGGCGCGGCGCTGGGCGTGCTGGCGGGCATGGGGTTTTCCGGGGCCTTTGTGAGCCCGGAATTGCCGCGTGAAGACATGCTGGCCTTGCCGAGGCAAAGCCCGCTGCCTCTCGGGGCCGTGCTTTCGGGCTTTTGGCCTGTGGGCATCAGCCGCTTTGGGCTGCTGGGCGTCAAGCCGAACGAGCCTTTCTTGAGCCCCATGGGCGAACCTTTCTGGGCGCGGCAATACAGCGGGAATATCTGGATTTATCCCGGCTGGCCGCTGGATTTGACTTCTAAACGGCCAGAGCTGACCGCCGCCGGGTATGGCTTTTTTGCGCACATGCAGGAAAACCCGCCCGCGTCCATGCCGGACATGCGCCGTAAAAGCCTGTTCAACTGGGAAGGAGCGCTGCTGTAAGCACGAACAGCACCACGCACACGCCCCAGCAACAGCCAGGCGCGCTTGCTCGCGAGGCCTTTCCCCGGGGGCTGGAACAGCCCCCGGGCAGCCTGCGCTTCGGCGCGGATGCGTTGCTGCTGGCGGCCTTTGTTGCCCGCCATGTGGAGGCGCTTGCCGCGCGGCAAGCCGCCCCCTTTGCGGTGGAGCTTGGCTGCGGGTGCGGCGCGGCATTGCTGGGTCTGGCCCTGCGCTGCCCCTCTGTGCTTGGGCTGGGGCTGGACAGTGAGCCGCCCCTGGTGAAGGCAGCCCAAAACAATGCGGCCTTGCTTGGCCTTGCGGAAAGGGCGCGTTTTGCCCTGGCCGATATCGCCGATGGAAAGCAGCTGCGCGCCGTGCCCGAACTTGCGGAAAACGGCCGCATGGCACACTGCGATATGGTGTTGGCCAACCCGCCTTATGACGTAGCCGGGCGCGCCTCGCCCAAGGCCCTGCGCGAACGGGCGCTGCGCGGGGCCTCGACCATGACATCCGGCGCGACTGCCGAAGTGGAGCGCGAAGACCGCCAATCGCCCACGAGCGAACCGGCTGGCGGCGGCAACGCGCTCTTTGCGTTTTGCCGGGCGGCGGCCACGCTGCTGCGGCATCAGGGGCGTTTTTTCTGCATTTACGAGGCCCGAGCGCTGCCGCGCCTTTGCATAACGCTGGAGGCCGCCGGTCTGGGGGTGCGCCGGGTGTTGCCCGTGCGGGCAAAGCGTGGCCTGCCAGCCATGCGCCTGCTGGTGGAGGCCCGCAAAAACGCGGCCCACGATGTAATCCTTGAAGCCCCCTTGACGCTGCATGCCCAGGCGGCCGCTTTTGGCGGCAAACCCCGATGGACGCAAGCGGCGTTGCGTTTCTGCCCCTGGCTGGCATAGCCAGGCGCTTCATTCTTTTTTCAGCAGCATAGAGACGCTCATGAACTTTATTGCCGATCTGCACATCCATTCCCGTTTTTCCCGCGCCACAAGCAAGGCGCTCAATCCCCGGCATCTGGCGGCCTGGGCGCGCTGCAAGGGCATCGACGTGCTGGGCACGGGCGACTTCACGCACCCCCAGTGGCGGGCGGAACTGGCGGAACAACTGGTGCGCGACGAAGCCAGCGGCCTGTACCGTCTGGCCGTGGAACCCGAAACGCTGGAAGGGCTGGAGCCGGAACCCGGCGCAACCGCTGCGGCAGCCGGGCAGGCGGGGCCGCTGTTCATGCTGCAAACGGAAATCAGCTCCATCTACAAGCGCGGCGGCAAGGTGCGCAAGGTACACAACCTTGTGTTTGTGCCCACGCTGGAAGATGCGGAAAAGCTCTCGCTGCGGTTGGCGCAGATAGGCAACCTGAATGCGGACGGCCGCCCCATTCTGGGACTGGATTCGCGAGACCTGCTGGAAATCATGCTGGAATGCGCGCCTGGCTCGGTGATGATTCCCGCCCATGTGTGGACGCCCTGGTTTGCCCTGTTTGGCTCCAAGTCCGGTTTTGACCGGCTGGAAGACTGCTATGGCGACCTTTCGGAACATATTTTCGCGCTGGAAACGGGGCTTTCGTCCGACCCGGCCATGAACCGCCTGATCAGCCAGCTGGACGGCTATGCTCTGGTGTCCAATTCCGACGCGCATTCCGGCGCAAATCTGGGGCGCGAGGCCAATCTTTTTGCGGGCGCGCCCAGCTATGCGGGCCTGTTCGCGGCTTTGCGGGCGGCGGCGCGGCGTGAGGACCAAAGCGGCCTGAACTGCCGTTTTCTGGGCACCATGGAATTTTACCCGGACGAAGGAAAATATCATCTGGACGGGCACCGCGCCTGCAATGTGGTGCTTGAGCCAAAAGATTCCCTGGCGCTGGGCAACATCTGCCCTGTGTGCGGCAAGCCGCTGACCGTGGGCGTGCTGCACCGCGTTTTGGAACTGGCGGACCGAGAGGCCGCGCCTGTGCTGGAGCGCGAGCCGGAGGCCCGCCCCCTTATTCCGCTGGCGGAAGTGGTGGGCGAGCTTTTGGGCGTGGGGCCGACCTCGCGCCGGGTGCGGGAGCGCTATGGCCGCCTGCTGCGCGAGCTGGGGCCGGAACTGGACATTTTGTGCCGTATGCCCGAGGCGGAAATTCGCACCCATTGGGAACCCCTGGGCGAGGCCGTGGCGCGCATGCGCCGGGGGCAGGTTTACCGGCAGGGGGGCTATGACGGGGAATACGGCACGGTGCGCGTTTTCGCGCCCGAAGAACTGGCCGACGCGCGCAGCGGCGGCATTTTGCCAGGCCTGCGGGCCAAGAGCGGCAAGCGCGGGAGCACGAAAGCCGACGCAGAGGCCGAAGCCGACGACAGAGCGTCAACCGGCGCGGAAGGCCCTGCCAAAGGGCAGAGCAAGGCCGTCAAGGTGCGGCGCGCGGCCATGCCCTTGCTGGATATTCCGGGTGCGGGCAGGGCGGCAATCAATTATTCGGCCGTAAAGGCTGCCGCGCACGAGGCCAGCGCCGACGCGCCGCAGGAATTTGTCTATTCCGAAGAGCAGCTGCGGGCCATGACGGCCGGTCCCGATCCCGTGCTGGTGCTGGCCGGTCCCGGAGCAGGCAAAACGCGCGTTCTTGTGGGGCGCTTGCAATGGCTCGCGGGCCAGGGCACGCACCTGAACCGCGTTCTGGCCGTCACGTTTACCCGCCGCGCCGCCGAAGAGCTGCGGGGCCGCCTTGCGGCGGCTTTTGCCGATGACGCGGCCGAGCTGCCGCAGTGCGACACGCTGCACGGCATGGCCTGGGCGGCCCTGCGCGCCGCAAGCCAGGGCGAACCGCCGCAGTTGCTGGGCGACGAGGCGTCCTTCAATCTATTTCGTTTGGCCAATCCTGATCTGGATTCCCGCGCCGCCCGCGATTTGTGGGGCGCGCTTGCTTTGGCGCGTGAAAAGGGAACGCTTGCCGAGGCGGCGCAGGGCAGCCCCCTGGCCAGGGCGGCTGCCGCCTATGCGGCCCGCAAAAACACCGCACCCCGCTATGTGGATTATGCCGATCTGCTGGATTGGTGGCTGGCGCACGCCCGCGCGCTGCCGCCCCAGCAGCGCCCCCAGCATGTGCTGGTGGACGAAGTGCAGGATCTTTCGCCCGTGCAGCTGGCATTGGTGCGCGCCCTGTTGCCTGCCGACGGAGAGGGCTTTTTTGGCATCGGCGACCCGGACCAGGCCATCTATGGCTTTCGCGGCGTCAGCGGGCAGAGCGAGGAAAGCCTGCGCGCCTGCTGGCCCGGCCTGCGCGTTTTTCGCCTTGGGCAAAGCTACCGCGCAAGCCAAAGCGTGCTGGACATGGCCCGCAGCCTGCTGTGCAGCCAGGGAACGTGCGGCCCCTTGCAGGCGGTGCGGCACATGCCCGCCGACTTGCGGTTGTTTTTCGCCCCGGACGAGAGCGCCGAGGCCCGCTGGGTTGCGGACCGGGCGCGTCGGCTGCTGGGCGCAACGGCGCACACGTTGATGGACCAGGCGCACGGAGATGATCTGCACGGCCTTGCCGGAACCCTTGCGCCGGGCGATATTGCGGTGCTTGTGCGCCTGAAGGCGCAGATTCCGCCGCTGCGCGCTGCTCTGGAACAGGCGGGCATTCCCTGCGCCTCTCCGTTACAGGACGCTTTTTGGCAAGACGCGGCCTGTGGGCGGCTTCTCGGCCTTTTGGCGCGGCATTGCGGTTTTGCGCAAGGCGCGCTTGCATTGGCGAACCCCGCTGAAAGCCTCGGCGATTCCCTGCCCGAAGCCTGGCTGGCAGGAGCCCAACCCCCTGCGCCCGAAGCCATGCAGGCCTGGCTGGCGGCCCAACCCTGGGCCGGAGAGGTGTTCACCGGCGGGCGTTGCTGGCGTGAGCTGCGCCGCTTGTGGAACGAGAGCCGCCAGTGGCCGCGCTTTTTTGAGCAACTGGCTTGGCTGCGCGAGGCGGAGCTTGTGCGGGGCAAGGCCGAGCAGGTGCAGATTTTGACCCTGCACGCTTCCAAGGGGCTTGAATTTCAGGCGGTGTTTTTGCCGGGACTGGAAGACGGGCTGCTGCCGTTGCGGCGCAACGTGCTGTTTCCCGTGCCGGGCGCGGCGCAGGATGCGGAGGGTGGGGAGGATGCGCAAAATATGGCGGAAGAACGGCGCTTGCTCTATGTGGGGCTGACGCGCGCGGCCCGTGCCCTGTTTATCAGCCACTGCAAAAAGCGCACGCTCTATGGGCGGACCTTGAGCCTGCGGCCCTCGCCCTATCTGGAACAGATTCAGGCCTTTTGCCGCCACAGCTCTTTGGCGTCCAGAACACGCAAGGAACAATCGCAGGGCAGCCTCATTTAAGGTTGCCCCGGGCGCTGGCCGCCTCGCCATGTGTTTTTGGGGGGAGGGCTTTCCCGAACCTTGAGCGTCGGGCGTGGGCGAAAAAAAGCGTCCGAAGACGCTCAAAAAAGGATAAACCCGCTACTTGGCTTGGCAGCGACACGCGGCAACCGTGCGGGCGCAAAAGACCGCACCAGATCGTGCCGGTCCGTACCAGATTATGCCGGTCAAACGTATGGTTTGGCCGGAGCAATGGGCGGCAAACCGCACCAGATCGCAAGCGTTGCAGGGTTATTCTTCGAGCCAGGAATCGTCTTCAAGCACCTTGTAGCCGCGAACGGTAAGGTACAGCACGCCGTCCGCCTCTTCTACCTGGCCGGAAACCTCAACGGGAACGCTGACCTCGTCATCCAGATCCACCCCGGCGCCACGCGGCACAATGCGGTATTCCACATCATCCTGCATGACGGCCACCCTGGCCTGACGCGCGTCCACGGTGCGCGGCACCGCCGCGACATAACCTCTAACGGTAATGGGACTCTTGTTCATACGCTCTAACATTGCCTTTCAATGCCGGTTTTTCTCGCCTATAGCGCCTTTTATTTTGTGATGCAAGCATCGTTGGGCAAGCGCCGGGTTTTTTCGCCGCAAATTGGCGTGAAACGCGGGTTACAGGCCATTTTTCTTCATCAGTTCATACCAGTGCCCGCGCGAAATGCCCGCCACTCCGGCGGCCTTGCGCACGTCCCCGCCGCTCAGGTCCCAAACCTGGCGCACATAGGTTTTTTCAGCCCGAGCCTTCCATTCACGCAGGCAGGGCGGGGCGGCATTTTCAATGGAAGGGCAGGGCACAGCCTGCGCAGCGGGCCGCGTGTCACCCAGAGGTTCCGCCAGGTTTTCCCCCGCCGCTGGCACGGCGTCCATTGCAACGGATTGCTCCCTGCACATGCGCCGGCGCACGGAATCTACACGCATGCGCGTGGGCAGGTGCGCGGGCAGCAGCAAATCGCCCCCTCCTGCGGCCAGGCAGGCCCGTTCCAGGCAGTGGATGAGCTGGCGCACATTGCCGGGCCAGGGGTATTCCAGCAGAATGTCCAGCACCGCGTCTGAAAGGCTTTTTCCCGGCTGGTCGTTCTTGAGGCAGAAGCGGGAGATGGCTTGCCGCGCCAAGGCCGGAATTTCATCGCGGCGTTCCCGCAGAGGGGGAATAACAATGGTCAGCCCCTGCAAACGGTAGAGCAGGTCGGCGCGAAAGGCTCCTTCCGCAGCCATGGCCTCAAGATTCTTGTTGGTGGCCGCCACCAGGCGAAAATCGCTGCCCACTTCGCGCACCTCGCCCACAGGGCGAAAACGGCGCAGCTCAAGCGCGCGCAGAAAGGCCCCCTGAATGGGCTGCGGCAAATCGCCCACCTCGTCCAGAAACAGAGTGCCCTTGTCCGCAGCCAGCAGCAGGCCTTCGCGCGTTCTGTCCGCGCCGGTGAAAGCCCCCCGGCTGTGGCCGAAAAGGTGGCTTTCCACCAGCGATTCGGGCAGCGAGGCGCAGTCAACGGTCACAAAGGGGCGCGCGGCCCTGGCGCTGTTGCGGAACAGAGCACGGGCAAACAGTTCCTTGCCCACGCCGGTTTCGCCCAGCAGCAGCACGTTGACTTCGCTTTTGGCTGCCTGCCCCAGCAGCTTGAGGGCGTGGCTCATGCCGGGACCGGAGCCGAGAATGTGCCCGCTGTCCACCACCAGTTGTTCAGAGGAGGGGGGGCGATTCTGCCGAAATTGCAGCACATGGCGCAGGCATTGCTCAATATCGCGCATTTGCAGCGGCTTGGTAAGAAATTCCCAGGCGCCGGAGCGCAAGGCCGCCTCGGCGGCGTCGCCATCGCCATTGCCGGTAATGATCACCACGTCCGGGCTGCCCGGCAAATGCGCAAAATCAGCCTGGCATTCCAGCCCGTTGCCGTCGGGCAGCCATACGTCCAGCAGCACCACGTCCACCGGATCCCGCCCCAGGCGCAAGGCCTCGGCAATGGAGCCGGCAAGCACGACCTCATGCCCCAGGCGGTTGCAGATCACCTGCGCCATGGTGCGCATCAGCGCCTCGTCGTCAACCACAAGCACTCTGGCCATGCGTTGCCTCCTTGTCCATTACGAGTGTTCCGGGGCTTCGCGCTGCTCGCGCAAGGCCTGTAAGGCTTCCTCAATGGCCGCGCGCAGGCGGCGCGCCGCCGTTTTCAGTTCTGCATCGGCATGCTCCGTGCCCGCCGCGTTTTCCGCCTCGGTGGCCGCGTCGCGCAGGCGGTCAAGGTGCAGGGCACCCGCCGAGTTTTTGCAGGCGTGTGCCGCCCGGCGCAGGTCGTCCCGCTGCAAGCCCGGCATTGCGCCCAGCGCCGCACCCACCGCATGCCCGCGCTGCTCCAGCTCTGTTTCAAGCACGGCGGCCAACGTGCGCAAAAGTTGCGCGTCGCCGTCCAGCGCCGCGAGGGCGGCGGCGGTGTTCCACACCTGGGGGGCGGATGCCGCAGGCGGCGCTGCCGGGGGCGCTTCCGCCATGTTCAGCGGCGTGTGCGGCGGCGTGTGCGGCTGGCTGGGCGTAAGAGTGGGCGGCGTTTCCGATTGCTTTTCACGGGCGGCGGCGATGCTTGCCAACTGGCGGCGCAGCTGCGCAAAACTCAGCGGTTTGAGCAACAGCGCATCCGCCCGCAGGTCTTCGCAGGCGCGCGCGAGCTGGCGGTCGGCTGCCGCCGTGTAAATGACCACCGGCAGGTTCGCATTGCCCCCGGCATTCCCCGTGCGGATGGCCCGCAGCACTTCCAGCCCGCTTGCGCCGGGCAGGCGCGCATCCAGAATGACCATGCCCCACGGGGCCGATGGCGTGCCACGCAGGGCCTGCAAGGCCGCATCGCCGGTAGCGGCGACCTGTGGGCACGCCCCCAGGTCGCGTAGCATGTGTTCCAGGGCAAAGGCGATGGAAGGAGTGTCTTCCGCCACCAGCACCGGGTTTCCGGCCAGGGGATGATGGTTGTCCGGGTTGGCGGGGGCGGTGCTTTCCTGACCATCGCCCGGTAGCGGGAGTTCCGGGCCGCACTGCCGCAGGCGTGCTTCAAGCGTAAAGCGTGCCCCGCAGCCCGGCTCGGAAACAAGGGTCACATCGCCGCTCATCAGCCTGGCCAGCGTGCGCGCAATGCTCAGGCCCAGGCCCGTTCCCGGCGTGCGCGCCGTGTTCCGCCCCCGCCGAAAGCTTTCAAACACCCGGCATTGTTCTTCCTTGCCAAGGCCCGGCCCGGTATCCGCAACCTCCACGGCCAGGCGCAGAAAGGCGGCGTCGGCCTCAAGCAGGCGGGCCGCGATGCGCACACGGCCCGAAGGCGTGTATTTGACGGCATTGCCCACAATGTTGCCCAGGGCCTGCCGCAGGCGAAAGCTGTCGCCCACCGCGCATGCGGGCAGGCGGTCATCCACGGTCAACGAAAGGAGCAAGCCCTTGTCTTGCGCCATGGGGGCGTAAAGGTCCACGCAGTCCCGCAGCGTCTGGCGCAGGTTGAAGGGCTGGGCCTCAAGCGTGGGCGCGCCCTGTTCAAGCGCGGCGTGATCGGTGATGTCGCTCACCATTTCGCGCAGGGCGCGCGCCGCCCGGGCAAGGTATTGCAGCGCCCTGGCCCGTTCCGCTTCCGGCAGGTCGGGGCGTTGGGCCAGTTCGCTCATGCTCACCACGGCCGTCAACGGCGTGTGCATGTCGTGGCTGAGGCGGCCCATAAAGGCGCTTTTCATGCGGCTTGTTTCTTCGGCAAGCCACCTGCGGCGTGTGAGGTTGAGCGTGAGCCCCCCAACGGCCAGCACGCCGGTGAGGGCCAGCAGCCCGTAAAGCAGGCGCATGGCGTTGCGCTGCCGCCGCAGGCTGCCCTGAAGGGCGGTTGCGTCCTGGCGAATGCTGATGCCGCCCAGGATATCCCCTTCCTTTTTGTCCACATGGCAGCGCAGGCAGCTTGCCCGGGCCGTCAGCACGCTGAGCAGGCGCAGATTGCGCCCGTCGCCCTGCTGCGGCGGGGTGAAAACCTCCTGCGGTTCCGCTACGCACTGCGCAAGGGCCGAGGCCTCCCAGGCGTCGGCCCTGTTTTGCGGGCGCAACGGGGCATTGCCCACAATGCCGATGTGCAGGCCTTCCCTGGAGCTTCGTTCGGCCAATTGGCGGCTCATGTACGCCGGGTTGACGAGCACCAGCGTTCGGCCGTCCACGGTGGTGACGGTGCGTTCCTTTTCTGGCAGCCAGGGGTTGGGTTGCCCTTCGTCGCCTTGCGGCACATACACGCCCCCGTGGGCGGCATTCCAGTTTCTGGCGTCCAAAAGCTGCCCCGCCATGGTGGAAAGCCGGGTGCGCTCAAGTTCCAGGCTGTGTTCCGACGCCACCTGCGAGGCCTGCCGGTACAGTCCGGCGGTAAGCCCCAGCCAGGCCAGACAGGCGGCCAGCGGCAGCCAGAGCATCTTTTGGGGCTTTGTGGGAGCAAAGTGCGGCATGGCGCATCCTTGTGGTTGTCATTTATTTCTGACTCTGTCTTCTTTTTCTGAAAATTTCTGTGACCCAAATCACTATGGTCTGTTTGTATTTTTGCAATACACTAAGAATATTGCATAAATATTTTTTTATAGTGATGTAACATCTTGGTATGCTTTTTGTTTGTTGCAGGGGGTCGCCGCCATGGGGGCGGCACGAAAGGAGTGACCGAAGGAGGCTCTATGGGAACACCCCGCAATGGACCATGGCTTAAGGTGCTGTTGGGCGGCGTTGCGGCGGGGATGGTGCTGTTGGGCGTGCTTGCGTACGCCATGACGACGACTGACCAGCGACCGTTCTGCGCCAGTTGCCACATCATGCGGGAGGCCGCCGTGACCCAGAAGATGGGCATTCACGCCAAGCTTTCCTGCAACGACTGCCACGCCCCGCACAATCTGCTGGTCAAGCTGCCGTTCAAGGCTCAGGAAGGTTTGCGTGACTTTATCGGCAATGTTTCGGGCCACGATATTCCGCGTCCCTTGAGCATGCGCACAAAGGACGTGGTGAACGAAAACTGCAAGGCCTGTCACAGCCAGACCAACGTCAACGTGGCCAGCATGGACGCCAAGCCCTACTGCGTGGATTGCCACCGGGGCATGGCCCACATGCGCATGATGCCCATAAGCACAAGGACGGTAGCCAATGACTAAGTGCAACATACACAAGGCTCTGGGAGCGGCCGCCCTGCTGGGCATGGCTTTGCTTGCGGGCTGTCAGGACGTTTCCACGGATCTCAAGGCCCCCAAATACAAAACGGGCATTCCCGAAACAGAAACCCGCATTTCGGCTTTTAAAAAGGAATTTCCCCAGCAGTACGCCTCGTACATGAAGAACAATGAAAGTTCGGTCATGACAGAGTACAAGGGGTCCATTCCTTATCACAAGAACGACAACGTCAACCCGCTGCCCGTGGGCTTCAAGCATGCCCAGCCCTACCTCAAGAACCTGTGGCTCGGCTATCCCTTCATGTATGAATACAACGAGGCGCGCGGGCACACCTATGCCATTGAGGACTTTCTCAATATCGACCGCATCAGCCGTTTTTCCGCTGACGGCAAGGGCAAGCTGCCCGCCACCTGCTGGAACTGCAAAACGCCCAAGATGATGCAGTGGATCAAGCAGTATGGCGACAGCTTCTGGACCAAGGACGTCAACGAATTCAGACCCAAGGACAAGATCGACGCCAAGGACGAAACCATCGGCTGCGCCAACTGCCACGACCCCGCCACCATGGAGCTGCGCCCCTATTCCGAGCCGCTCAAGGATTGGCTGAAGCGCAGCGGGCAAGACTGGGCCAAGCTTTCGCGCAATCAAAAGCGCACGCTCGTTTGCGCCCAGTGCCATGTGGAATACTACTTCACCAACAAGGACAACGGCCCGGCCGGCCGCCCCGTGTTCCCCTGGGACAACGGCTTTAATCCCGAAGATATGTACCAGTATTACAAGGGACACGGCCCCAAGGGCGCGGACGGCAAGCCCGGCCCGTTTGCGGATTGGGTGCATGCCGCCTCCAAGGTGGGCATGATCAAGATGCAGCACCCGGATTTCGAAATGTTCCAGGATGGCCCCCACGGTTCGGCGGGCGTGGCCTGTGCCGACTGCCACATGCCCTACATGCGTGAAGACGGCAAAAAAATGTCGAGCCACTGGATGACCTCACCCCTCAAGGATCCTGAACTGCGCGCCTGCCGTCAGTGCCATGCCGACAAGACGCCGGAGTATCTGCGCGGCCGCGTGGAATACACCCAGAAAAAGACGTATGAGCAGCTGCTCAAGGCGCAGGAAATATCCGTCAAGGCGCACGAGGCCGTAAGGCTTGCCAATGCCTATGAAGGCAAGCGCGCCCCCGATTACGAGGCCCTGATGACCGAAGCCCGCGAAATGGTGCGCAAGGGGCAGCTTTTCTGGGATTACGTTTCGGCGGAAAACAGCGTGGGCTTCCACAACCCCGCCAAGACGCTGGACACGCTCATGACCTCCATGGAATGCAGCCAGAAGGCCGTTGACCTGGCCATCAAGGCCACGGAATTCGGCATTGCCGAACCGCTTTCCAAGGACATCAAGGAGCTTGTGCCGCCCATGCTTGAAATGAGCCGCAAGCTCCAGCAGGATCCGGAATTCATGAAGAAAAACCCCTGGACCAGGCTGTTGCCCGTGCTGCCCAAGGCCGAGCAGGTTTGGGACGGACAGACCAGGCTTGCGCCCGAGGCGAAACCCGCGCAGTAAGCAGCTGACCGCCGGTATTCGCTGCCGGTGAGCAAAACACAGGGCCCCCGTTGTTCAACGGGGGCCCTTTATGGTTCTGAAGCGCATGTGCCGCGCCAAGACCGCAAGCGAAATCTGTCGGAGCGCAAGCGAAAGCTATGGGGATGCGGCGGGCACGGAAAGTGCGTGGAAGGTGACATCTTGCCGGGCGTTGCGGGTCGGCGCTGTTCCGGGCGCTTTCGGCTCTGTTCTGGGCGCTATGCCCCTGCGTGGCGCCCTGGCGTTGCCCGCCGCCGCAAAGCTACAGCGCCGCCAGCGGGGCAAGCCCGCACTGTTCCAAAGCCAGGTCCGCCAGCGCGTTGACGCAGGCGGCGGCCACGGCGGAGCCGCCCTTGCGGCCCAGCAGGGTAAAGTGCGGCCAGGGGCTTTGGCGCAGAAGTTCCTTTGACTGCGCGGCGTTCACAAAGCCCACGGGCATGCCCACAATCAGCGCCGGGGGCGTTGCGCCCCGTTCCAGCACCTCCAGCAGTCCCAGCAGGGCCGTGGGGGCGTTGCCGATAACCACGATGTTTCCGGCCATGTTTCCGGCAATGGCCTCCAGCCCCGCGCGGGAGCGCGTGGTGCCCCGGCTGTGGGCCAGTTCCGCCAGGCCGGGCAGCGCCATAAGCGGCGTAACCGTAACGCCCAGCGGCTCCAGACGGCGCATGGGCAGCCCGGCGGCGGCCATGCGCGTGTCGGTAAACACGGTGCAGCCAGCCCGCAGGGCCGCCACGCCCGCCTCAAGCCCTTGGGGGCTCAGGCGCAGGTCGGGCACAATGTCCGTATCGCCGAGGGTGTGGACGCAGCGGCGGGCCACAGTCCATAACGGGCCTGAAAAGGGGCGCGGCTCGGGAATTTCGGCATCAATGAGCGCAAAGGAGCGGGCCTCGATGGCCGCAGGGGTGCAGGCCGGGTCCAGTTCCACAGAACAAGGGGGCAGCGGGGAGTTTTTCATGACAACCTCAAGGCGTGGCCCGCAGGTAGGCCGCGCAGGCGCGCAACCAAGCGCGCCAAAAGCGGCGCGCGCCTTCGGGGTAACAGTGCAGCCATGACCCGGCCACGGAGCCAAGGCGACAGCCTTCATCGCGCAAAAAGCGGCCCCGGCTGTCGTGCAGCTTCCACAAGGGGGCGCAGTGCGGCGGCAGCGGGGTTTGCTCTTCGCGCGCATAATGAAATTCGTGGCCTCGCACCCACAGCGGACGGGGCGTTGCGGCGTTTTCGGGTTGCGGCCTGCCGTGCGCGGGTTCCGGCCAGTTTTCAAGGGCCAGCCCCGCGCGATAGCCCAAAGCCGCCTTGGCCTCGCCCATGGCGCATGTGCGGGGCAGCAGCCCGCTCATGGCGAAGGTTGCGGGTGCGGCTTCATCCCCTGCGCCCGCCGTGCGCAGCGAGCGCATCAGGTACATATAGCCGCCGCATTCGCCATAGATGGGCATGCCTTGGCGGGCGAGGGCGCGCAGGGCCTCGTGCAGGGGCGTGTTGGCCGCCAGGTCGCGCGCGTGCAGCTCGGGGTAGCCGCCGGGAAAATACAGCCCCGCGCACCCGGCGGGCGGCGCGGCATCCCGCAAGGGGGAAAACGTGCGCACTTCCGCGCCAAGCTCGCCCAACAGGGCGGGCAGATCGGCATAGCAAAAACTGAAGGCCGCGTCCCAGGCCAATCCCACGGTCAGCGTGCGTTTTTTTCTTTTGGCCTTCGTGGGAGCGGGCGGGAAAAAACGGGCGGATTGCGGCTGCCCGACCGCTTGCCGTGGCTGACTGGGTAAAGGGGCTGCCATGGCGACCGTGCCGGGCGCTTTGGTCAGCGCCAGCAGACGGTCCAAATCGCAATGCGCTTCTATCCAGAGGGCCAGGGACGTGCGGTCCATTTCCGGCAGGGCTTCGCGGGCCTCCACCAGCCCAAGATGGCGCGAGGAGAGCTCCGGCGCGCCCTGGCGCGGCAACAGGCCCAGCAGCGGCGCGCCCGCTTGTTCGCCCAGCGGCGCAAGAACCTCGCGCAGCAGGTCCGCATGCCGTGCGCTGCCCACATGGGTGCAGACCATGCCGAGAAAACGCACAGGCCCCTTGCTCCAGGCCGGGCGGTGGCGCAAAAAGCCCTCGGCCAGCGCGGCGGCGGATTGCCCCATGCCCCCGGCGTGCAGCACCAGCAGCACCGGCAATTCGAGCAGGGCGGCCAGATGGGCCGTGCAGCCCGCGCCCTTGTGCCCGCCGTCGAAAAGGCCCATGGCCCCCTCCACCACAAGCAGGTCCGGCGTCATCTGGCCAGGAGTCAAGAGGCCCTGAGTCGATTGGCCGGGCGGCGGCGAAATCTGGTCTGGCGCTTTCTGTTCGGCACCCTGGGGGGTGCCGGGCAGGGTCATGCGCTGAAAAATACGCTGCAGGCCAGGGGGAAGCCCCCGCCCCGCGCGCAGCGGCTGTTCGTCCGGCGAGGGGGCCGCTTCGCGGCACATCCAGGTATCCAGATTGGCGGCGGGTTGCCCGGTGAGGGCAGCGTGAAAGGCCGCGTCGATATAGTCCGGACCTGTTTTGGCGGCGCGCGCCGTAAGGCCCCGCCTGCGCAGGGCGCAGAGCAGGGCCAGGGTGAAGGATGTTTTGCCCGCGTTGCTGCCCGTGCCGCCGATGACAAGGCCGGGCACGGCTGGCGCAACGGCACGGGCGGCATGCGACGTGCCGTCGCCGGGTGCTGCGGCAGCCGCGTTTACGGGCGCGTGGCGTGGCATGCCGGGGTCAGCGTTGCCTCAGGGCTTCGGCAATGATGGCGGCATCTTCCTTTGGCCTGGCCGTGAGCTGTAGTTCCGGGTTGCCGCCGGTGCAGACAAAGCCGCTGGGGCCCAGCTCCACAAATCCGGCGGAGATCACGCGGCTGTAGGGCAGCTGCTCGCGCATGTCGCCGTGATCGACACGGCGGGGAAAGATGAAGGGAACAGCCTGGCCGGAAAAATCTTCAACGATAAGGTATTTCACAAGGGCCTCCTCAGCGCGCGTCAGGCGCGGCGGATTTGCCGGTGCGGCGGTTTTGCAGATACTGCCGCACGGCCTTGTTGTGGTCATTGAGGTTGGTGGAAAAAACGTGCTCGCCGCCATCAAATTTTGCAACAAAATACAGATAGTTGTGCGCTTCAGGCTGCACGGCTGCGGTCAGCGAGGCCGTGCCGAACGAGCAAATGGGGCCGGGCGGCAGGCCGGGGCGCTGATAGGTGTTGTAAAAGTTGTTGGGATCGTCCAGGTCGCGGCGGCGGATGTTGCCGGAAAATGCCGGGCCAAGGCCGTAAATGACCGTGGGGTCGGCCTGCAGCAACATGCCCTTGTTGAGGCGGTTTTGGTACACTCCGGCCACGCGGGGTCTCTCGGCCTCGATGGCGGTTTCTTTTTCCACAATGGAAGCAAGGATGACCCAGGTTTTCAGCTGCGCCGCCTGCCCAAAGCCGGGGCGTTTGCCGTCGGGCCAGATATCCGCGGTTTTGCGCCAGAAGTTGTCCACCATGCGCCCGGCCACCGCGCGGGCCTGGGCCTCGTCGATAACGTCGTTCTTTTTGAGCAAGTAGGTATCGGGCATCAAAAAGCCTTCGGCAGTGGTGAAGGGTATGCCGTACCGGCGCAGGAAATCCGGGTCCATCACGATTTTGCGGAAGTCCTCAAAGCGCACAAGCCCTGCTTCTTCCAGCAGATGCCCCGTTTGCCACCAGGTCAGGCCTTCAGGCACGGTAACACGGTACAGCACCGGGTGGCCGTTGACCAGCTCGTCCAGAACCTTTTCCGGCAGCCAGCCGGTGTTGAGGGCAAAACGACCCGCCTGCAGGCGGTTTTCCCACTTCTTATACCGGGCCAGCAGGGCCAGCTTGCGGGCATCCGTCACCAAACCCTGTTTGACCAGTCCCGCGCTGACCTGGGCCAGACGCGCGCCGGAGGGAACGTCAAAAAAAACCTCGCGGCCCGGCGTTTCAGGGGCGGTGATAAGGAAGGTGTGCGCCTCATAGGCCAGCCACCCGCCCATGCCCAGGGCCAGCAGAAGCAGAATGCCCAAGATGCGCAGCAGCGTTTTCATGCGGATCTCCGTTCCTGAGGCGCGAGCGAGAGAAAGGAGGAAAGAATGCGCACGGCGGCCTGCTGGTCAAGCACGGCCTTGCGTTTGCGCATTTTCAACCCGGCCTCGCGCAGGTCGGCCCAGGCTTCTTCAGAACTCAGGGCTTCCATCATAAAGAAAAACGGCAGGGGCACGCGCCGTTTGAGGCGCTCGGTAACATTGCGTATCTGCCGTGTGGTCAGGGTTTCCTGCCCGTCAAGGTCAAGCGGCAGGCCCATCACAACGGCTTCGGCCCCGGTTTCGGCTATGCGCTGGGCAAGCCCGGCCAGAAAGGCCTTGCGGTCGGCAAAGTCCGCAAGCCGCACGGTTGCGAGGGGAAACGCCAGGCGTTCTTCCGGGTCGGAAACGGCAAGCCCCGTGCGGGCCAGGCCGTAATCTACGGCAACGAATTTCACTGCAAGCTCCCCGTTGCTCCAACGCGCCCGTTTAAATAATGCCCAACAGCGACAGCAGCCCCACGGCGCTGCCCCTGACAAGCGGCCCCAGCACCAGGCCGAGCGTCCCCGTGAACAGCAACAACAAAAGAATGACAAAGCCGTAACGTTCCACGCTCAGGTAACGATATGCGGTAGTTGCGGGCAAAAAGTAGGCCACAACCTTGCTGCCGTCCAGCGGCGGAATGGGAATGAGATTGAGCCAGCCCAGGCCGAAATTGATGATCACGCCTGTTTGCATGCTCTTGAGCGCAAAAACGTAGGTGCTGCTGTAAAGCCATTCCTGCGGCGGAAAAACGCGCAGCACAACCCACAGCAGCAGGCCAAACGCCACGGCCAGCAAAAAGTTTGTCAGCGGCCCGGCCAGGGCCACCAGCATCATGTCTCTTGCGGGGTTGCGGAAATAGCGGGAGTTCACGGGAACCGGCTTGGCCCAGCCAAAGATGAATGAGCCGGAAAGGCTGGTCAGCACAAAGGCCAACAACCCCATGGGGTCGATGTGCGGCAGGGGGTTCAGGGTCAGACGCCCCATGAACTTGGCCGTGGGGTCGCCGCAGCGCGAGGCCGCCCACCCGTGGGCCACCTCGTGCAGAATGATGCCCAGCAGCGCGGGAACGGCCGCCACGGCAAGGGTGCTCAGCACCTGAGAGAAATTGAAGTTCAGCATATTTTGCGGGTACCATTTTCCTTTTTGCGGGGCAAGGCGGGCGGGCTTATCCCGACGAGGCCACCTTGCGCACCAGTAGATCGTCTTCGGGCCAGATATGGCGGTCGGGCGTGAGCAGCTGGCCTTCGCGGGCCACCAGCGCCGTTTCTTCC